>OHSS01000021.1_pt1 | contig 60866 bp, 46 predicted proteins | sample 1578781 | NCBI WGS metagenome assembly OHSS01 (sample SAMEA3879554, study PRJEB24766) | human gut metagenome | biome: human-associated habitat; feature: feces | place: USA | collected 1985/1987
CAATTTGGTTACAATTTTTGCATATATTGTCGAAAAAACAGTATTGCTTATTTTTTCGAAAAAAATTTTTCAAAACCTCTTGGCTTGGAGTTAACTCCATGTGATACAATACGGTTGTATCAGGAAAGCAACGTGCCGTCCGTCTTATAGCGACAGGCACATACTAAAAAGGAGAATAACAATGTATCTTGAAAAAATCAATTCGCCGTCGGTTATAAAGAATCAGGGCGGCATTATCAATCAGTCTGTCATTATTTGCAGACGGTGATCGCAGCCGCAGGTAACACGAAACGCTCATAAAAAACCACCAAAAACGTCCTTCATTTTTTTGTTAGATTGATGAATTTTCACTAATCTATTTACAATCATTCCAAACTGTGTTAAAATTGGTGTATGAAGCCTTAGCAGCTGACAGGAAGGGACGCGTCGCCGCTGTTGAGGTCATGCTCGGCACGGACGCAGTAAAGAACCTCATTCGCTCCAACAAGATTCCGCAGATGGAAACCGTTATGCAGGGCACCACTCGGTTCGGAATGCAGACCCTCATCGAGAGCCTTGCAAAGTTCTACAAGACGGGGCAGATTTCCTACGAAACTGTGCTTGAATACAGCAACAACCGCACTGAAACGGAGAAGAAGTTCCTTTCGGGCGTCTGAAGCATTTTTTGTATTTACAAACGGCGGCACATACTTGTCGCCGACTTATTTATATGTCGTCAGGAGCATGACTAATGTCACTGTAAAGCACTTCTCCGATACATTCGCGAGTTGTTTGCTTTGAAAAGACAAAGCAAAATAAACGTATGGCAACACCGCACAATCTTTGTGCGGTATTGCCATAGCAAAAAATATACCTAAAAGGAGATATTTCCATGATAAAGGGTTTCAAAAACATGAAAATGGCAACCATAATTACCCTCAGCGTTGCTGTTATCTCGCTTCTGTGCCTGTCGTGCCTGTACCTTGTAATGACTTCTTCAGTTACACAGACATCGAAGCAGAGCTCTATTGATAATATGTACACCGCTCTTGACGGTCAGGCAAACATGATAGAGTTGTTCGTACAGGAATCAGAACGGTCGCTGAGGCAGTATGCAACGGCGGACGAACTTAAAGAACTGCTGCTTGCACCCGACAACGCAGCTAAACAGCAGGCGGCGCAGGCATACACCGAGCGCTTCTTCGCACAACTCGAATCATGGGAAGGAGTTTACCTCAGCAAGTGGGACACAACAGTGCTTGCCCACTCCTCCCCTTCCGCAGTGGGCATGGTTACGCGCAAGGGCGACGCGCTCGCACCCTATCAGGCGACGATGACTTCCGCACCGAACGGCTTCTACAACGGCGGCGCATTCGTCTCTCCCGCTTCCGGCCAACTCATATTCAATCTGCGTATGTCCATAACTGATGACGCAGGCAAGCCCATAGGACTTGTCGGCGGCGGCCCATTCCTTGCGGGACTTAACGATCTGCTCTCGAAGATGACCATTTCCGGCATGGAGCAGGAAAAGTACGCGATACTTGACACTGCAAACCTTATCTACACCTACAACACCGACAATTCGCTGATAATGGCTACCGTTGAGGACGAAGCCATGCTTTCAATTATCAATCGCGTAAGCAGCGGCGAAAGCAAGGGAGCTGTTTACGGCGCCGAAGATATCATCGCATTCAAGTCACTGCCCGAATACAACCTGATACTTACCATGCAGGATTCCTCCACAGAGATACTGGCGGCAAGCAACAGCATTGCCCGTACGAACATACTGCTTACCGTGCTGACGCTGGTGATAGTAGTGCTTGCGGTATTTGCGACAGCACATTTCATCACAAAGCCGCTGCGCAAGGTGAAGGAGGCTGTAAATGAACTCGGCGAGCTGTCTCTTGTGAGCAGCAAGAACATTGAACGCTTCGTCGGCAGGAAAAACGAGGTAGGCAACATCGCCACTTCTGTACACATTCTCGCAGAAACGCTTCGCGGCGTTGTATCAATGCTCAGGGGCTGCACCGAGTCGCTCAGCAACGGTGCGGAAGTCATGAACGAAACGGTCACTTCCCTTGTTTCCTGTGCGGAGGATAACTCACGCTCTACCAAGGAACTTTCCGACAGCATTAACGAGACATCGCAGACCATTCAGAAGGTCAACGCAGACATCTCCTCAATACACGACATCATGCAAGAAAGCAAAAAATCCAACGCAGAAAGGATTTCGGTTGCCGATGACATGATAAAGAATGCGCAGAGTCTGGCCGGCTCCATTAAAGACAAGGCCGAGCTTACTCAGGGTGACATCTCAGCCGCCATTGATAACCTTAATAAGCTTAACAGTATCAACGAAAAGGTAAAGCGCATACAGGATATCTCGTCGCAGACGAACATTCTCGCCATAAATGCTTCAATCGAAGCGGCGAGAGCAGGCGCAGCCGGTGCAGGATTCTCCGTTGTAGCAGATGAAATCAAAAAGCTTTCAGAGGACTCAGCAGACGCTGCCAAGGAGATTTTCGATGTGTGCGGTTGCATGAACGACATCATCGCAGGCATAGAGCACTGTTTCAAGGACATCACAGACTTTATCAGAACGGACATTGCCGACAGTTTCGGCGACATGAACAAGCTCGTTGGCAGCCTCAAGGATTCTATGGACTCCACCAACGGCGAGATGGAAAACATCTTCAGTCTGCTTGAAAACATCAGTGCCGAAGCAATGCACTTTGACAGCATTATTCTCAATAATGAGAACAACATACGCAGCATTGGCGAAAAGGCCGGCGTAACAAATTCGATTGCGCAGAAGCTCAATGCCCTCACCCGCTCAAACGCACAGACTGCTGCGCAGATAAACGATGTCGTGGAAAAGTTCAACTGACACACTTAAAAAATTTCGCTAACCTATTGAAAAATCGACAGGATATTGTATAAGGCAATACCGCACAATCTTTGTGTGGTATTGCCTAACTGTTTATTTGAGTATAGCATTTAAATTTTGAAAAATAAACCAAAAAGGTTGCAATTTGGTTACAATTTTTGCATATATTGTCGAAAAAACAGTATTGCTTATTTTTCCGAAAAAATTTTTCAAAACCTCTTGACTTGGAGTTAACTCCATATGATACAATACGGTTGTAACAGGAAAGCAACGTGCCGTCCGTCTTATAGCGGCAGACACATACTAAAAAGGAGAATAACAATGTATCTTGAAAAAATCAATTCACCGTCGGATATAAAGAAGCTGAGCGTTGACGAAATGAAAAAGCTGACGCAGGAAATGCGTGACGCACTTATATTCAAGCTCAGCCGTCACGGAGGACACTGCGGTCCCAATCTCGGTTTTGCGGAGGCAACGGTCGCTCTGCACTATGTATTCGATTCACCTGTAGACAAAATAGTATTCGATGTATCCCACCAGACATACTGCCACAAGATGCTCACAGGCAGAAAGGACGGTTTCCTTTACGAAGAACATTTTGACGATATTTCGGGCTACTCGAATCCCGCCGAAAGCGAACACGACTTTTTCGTCATCGGTCACACCTCAACTTCTGTAAGCCTTGCACTCGGTCTTGCAAAGGCAAGGGATTTAAAGCACGAAAGCGGAAACGTTATTGCGGTAATAGGCGACGGTTCGCTCAGCGGCGGCGAAGCTCTTGAGGCTATCGACTACGCCGGCGAATTTGACGGAAATCTTATCATTATTATAAACGATAACGATATGTCTATCGCTGAAAACCACGGCGGTATGTACAAAAATCTCAAGGCTCTGCGTGAGGGCAACGGAAAAGCCGATACAAACCTGTTCACAGCTATGGGGCTTGACTATGTGTTCGTAAAGGACGGCAATGATATTGAAAGTCTTATCGCCGCTTTCAGTAAGGTAAAGGACAGCAAGCGTCCTGTCGCAGTGCATATAGTTACCGAAAAGGGAAAGGGTCTGTCTTTTGCGGAAGAAAACAAGGAGGACTGGCACTGGCATATGCCGTTTGACGTTGAAACGGGCAAGGCAAAGTACAATTATGACGGCGAGGATTACGGCGACCTTACAGCTAAGATGCTTCTTGAAAAAATGAAGAAGGACGAAAGCGTGTGCGTTCTGACCTCCGGTACTCCCGCAGTAGGCGGCTTCTGGAAAGGCAGAAGAGATGAGGCAGGCAGACAGTTTATAGATGTAGGAATTGCGGAGGAAAATGCGGCGGCTATGGCGTCCGGAATCGCAGCAGGCGGCGGAAAACCTTTGTACACCGTATACAGCACATTTATACAGCGTACCTATGACCAGATCTCGCAGGATATATGCATAAACAACAGCCCCGTTGCGATAAGCGTATTCGCAGGCTCTGTCTACGGTATGAGCGATGTTACCCATCTCGGACTCTATGACATTCCTATGCTCTCCAACATTCCGAATCTTGTTTATCTTGCTCCCGCAACAAAGGAAGAATATCTTTCTATGCTTGACTGGGCAATCGAACAAAGCAAGTATCCCGTTGCGGTGCGTGTACCGGGCGGTGCGGTGATTTCGGACGGCAAGGAAGTAAAAAGCGACTGGTCGGATATAAACAAGTACGAGATTACAAAAAGCGGCTCAAGAATAGCAGTGATAGCACTCGGCACCTTCTATCAGCTCGGTGAGAAAGCGGCAAAGCTAATCGAAGAAAAGACAGGCACCGCTCCCACTCTTATAAGTCCCCACTATATCACGGGCATTGACAAGGATATGCTTGAAGACCTCAAGAAAAACCACGATGTTGTGATAACTCTTGAGGACGGAATTCTTGAGGGCGGTTTTGGTGAAAAGATAGCACGTTTCTACGGCAGCAGCGATGTTAAAACACTGTGCTTCGGCCTTGAAAAGAAGTTCTACGACAGATATGATGTAAACGAGCTTATGCATAAGGCGCATCTGACTCCCGAACAGATAGCAGAAGACACGATTGCTCTTTTGAAATAATATTTATATATGATTACAGCCCGTAACGGTCTTACCGCTGCGGGCTGTTATTTTTTATGAATACTTCTTATAAAGCAATTCCGTCAGCTTTATAATATCCGAACGTGTATTGAACACCGACGGTGCAAGCCGTACCGTACCCGTTTCAAGCGTACCCTGCTTTTTGTGGGCAAGGAAGTTGCAGTGAAGCCCCCCACGCAGATAAAATCCGTTTTTCGACAACATATCGGCTGTGACCGAGCTGTTTTCATCTCCCGCCGTAAAAGATACCACAGGGAGAGATTTTACGTTTTCCGGGCGGTAGACCCTGATTTTCCCGATATTTTCAACACGCTTTATAAATAAATCGCACAGCGACATTTCGTGAGCGTAAATCCTGTCGATGCCTTTTGAATTTACAAATTCCACTCCCCTGCCGAGTGCGATAGCACCGGGAGTATTTATCGTTCCGCTTTCAAAGCTGTCGGGCAAAAAGTCGGGCTGATCGATTTCTCCGCTTGCACTGCCCGTTCCGCCCTCTATAAGCGTGCTGAGCGGATATTTTCCGTCAGTCACAAGCACTCCCGTACCCATAGGTCCGTAGAGTCCCTTATGACCCGGTGCGCATATAATATTGATACCGTCTGCCAGATTAAGCGGTATAACGCCTGCCGCCTGAGCGCAATCGGCTATAAGACATATATTGTGCTTCCTGCAAAGCTCCGCAATTCTTGCAAGCGGTGTCACTCTGCCGTTTACGTTACACCCTGCGGTCATAATGACCACAGCAGTGTCACGGCGGATCTGCTTTTCCACAGCCGACAGCAGTTCATCATCACTGACGCCGCTGTCGGCTATGCTGTAATTTATCAGTTTTTGTTTATACAGTGCGTGAAGCGGCCTTATTACCGAATTGTGTTCAAGGTCGGACGTTATCACATGGCAATGCCCCTTTGCGTTGCAAACGCCCTTGAGCGCAAAATTTATGGCGTGGGTACAGTTTAGCGTGAAAACCGTATTTTCGGTTTCACCGCCGAAAAATTCCGCACATTTCTCCCTTGCGTAAAACACCTGCCGTGAGGTTTCAAGCGAAAGCCTGTGCCCCGACCTTCCGGGATTTGCCCCGTAGTCGTACAGTGCCTTTTCCGCCGAATGAAGCACCGAAACGGGCTTTGGATAGGTGGTGGCGGCATTGTCAAGATATATCATCCGGCATCACCGCCGTTTCTGATCTCCATACAGTTAAGACCGCCCAGCGACAGCAGGCGGCAGGTCTTGTCGGGATCGTGTTCCGTGTAAATTCCGAACCTGCAGCCCTTTGAAGTGGTGATTTTTCCCGTTGTAGATGATATTTTATAGCCACTGAGGATTTTTCTTGCTTTTTCGGCGGCTGTAGCCGAGCGTAAAACAATAAAATACATAATCAGTACCTCGTTTCCGTATATTCACTGCTTCAATATATGCCGCAGAAAGCGAAAGAGTGATGATAAGCAAAGCGGCAAAAAAGCGGAAAAGCAAAATTATTTTCCGCTTTTTCGGCTTTATAAAACAAAATACGACCGTTTCGGCGTACTTATTATTCTTGACAATATCGTTTTTATGTTGTAAAATATATGTTGAATGCGGCAGTAACCGCTTTCCGCTTTTTTCACGGTGACAGCGTGACAGGTTTTCCATGCAGGCTCGGCAAATGATTTTAAGCGGAATGAATAACGGATTTATTTTAAGTAAATTATAAAAACAAAAGAATAACGGAAAAGCGGCTTTAAGAAATTATATATTTTCCTTTTACTTCAGCATAAAATTTCGATAGCACGAATACGGTACTTACAAGGTAAACGTTCAGTTACGGTAAGAGCAGCACGTTTATTGTACTCAGGACGACATATTGACAATGCCGCTTACGGCAGGAATGGCTGTATCACCGATACAGGCTTAGCTTCGCTTTGGCTTTTGCAGGGAAAGGTGTGTCTTTTTGCAGGAGCGTACAAGCGGTTTTAGCTTTTTGCCGTAAAAGCTGTGGACGAAATTATATACCGCCGCTTTTCCGTACAGAACCGCCGACAAGGGCTGTATGTCATACATAAAGATAAAAAGACAACACCTGTCGGCTATTCGGAAGGATGGTATATTGAATGGGAATTATTGACTCAAAAAACTTACTGACGGCGACTGAAAACATAAAGCCGAAGGCTACAAAGCCTTACTCAAAAAGAAGAAAGAATCCTTTTGCGAAGCAGTTCAAGCTGACCGACAGGAATGCCCCTAAGGACGCTCCCGCAAGCGAATCGCTTACAGGGATCTTAAATGCAAAGCCTGCAAATAAAACAGTTCTGACCGACAACAGACAGCAGGGCAAAAAGCCGGTGCTTACCGACAACAGAAGTCAGAACAAAAAGCCGGTGCTGACCGACAATAAGAGCAGCGAAAAGAAAAGCATATCAGCAGACGGCAGAAATGACAAAAAGCCTGTTCTTACAGACAACAAGCCGCATCATAACAATAACAAGCAGGAACCGAGAAAGCAGGAGTACCCTTCTTTCTTTGCGGAGGACGAAAAGAAAAGCGGCAGAAAGACGCCCGTAAGGATTATGTCGCTCGGCGGCGTAAACGAGATAGGCAAGAACATCTACGTCTACGAGTGCTGTAACGATATATTCATCATAGATTGCGGACTTGCCTTCCCTGATGATGATATGCTCGGTGTTGACCTTGTTATCCCCGACTTCACCTATCTTGAAAAGAACAGAGAGAAGATAAGGGGCATTGTGCTGACGCACGGTCACGAGGATCATATAGGCGCACTCCCCTACTTCCTTAAGAAGATAAACGTACCCGTATACGGCACAAGGCTGACGCTCGGACTTGTCGAGGGAAAGCTCCGTGAACACGGCATACTGTCGCAGTGTTCGCTGAACGTGGTCGTACCCCGTCAGAATGTCAGAATGGGCTGTATGAGCGTTGAATTTATCAGAGTGAACCACTCTATCCCCGATGCCTGTGCAATGGCAGTGCATACGCCTGCAGGCGTGATAGTGCATACCGGCGACTTCAAGGTTGACTATACACCTATCGAGGGCGGTATAATAGACCTTGCAAGATTCGGTGAGCTTGGAAACAAGGGTGTTCTCGCATTGCTTTCGGAAAGCACGAACGCAGAGCGTCCGGGCTATACGGCTACAGAAAGAAAGGTCGGAGAGAGCTTCAAGAGCCTTTTTGCAGGAGCAGAGGGCAAGAGAATAATTGTCGCTACATTCTCCTCAAATATTCACAGAATACAGCAAATTATAAACAATGCGGAAAGCTGGGGCAGAAAGGTCGCCGTTTCGGGCAGAAGTATGCTCAATGTGCTTACTACCGCAATTGAACTCAATTATATAAAAGTACCTCAGGGTATGCTTGTCGATATAGAAGATGTCAACAAATACCCTCCTGAAAAAATGGTAATTATCACAACGGGAAGCCAGGGCGAACCGCTTTCCGCACTTTCGAGAATGTCATCGGGAGATCACAGACAGGTATCTATAACACCGAGCGATCTTATAATCATATCCGCAACGCCGATACCGGGCAACGAGAAGTTTGTCGGAAAGCTCGTAAACGAGCTTATGAAGCAGGGTGCAGAGGTAGTATACGAGGCTATGTACGAGGTACACGTTTCGGGTCACGCCTGCCAGGACGAGCTTAAAATGATGCTTGCACTGACAAAGCCGAAATTCTTTATACCGATACACGGCGAATACAAGCATATGAAAAAGCATGAGGGTCTTGCAATAAAGATGGGCATACCCGAGGAAAACATATTCCTTCTGAATATCGGTCAGGTGGTTGAAACCGACAGTGTTGAAATGAAGGTAGTAGGTCAGGTGCCTGCAGGAAAGGTGCTTGTCGACGGTCTCGGAGTGGGAGATGTCGGCTCGGTCGTACTGCGTGACAGAAAGCATCTGTCCGAGGACGGTCTTATTGTTGTTGTAACCACTATCAACCGTGAAACAGGTATGGTAGCGGCAGGCCCCGATATAGTATCAAGAGGATTTGTATATGTAAGGGAATCCGAGGAGCTTATGGATGACGCTAAACAGCTTGTCAAGAAAACGCTCCAGACCTGCGCAGACAGAAACATCAGAGAATGGGGCAATATAAAGTCTAACGTAAGGGATGAGCTTGGCAACTTCATATTCCAGAGAACCAAGAGAAGTCCTATGATACTGCCTATCATAATGGAAGTGTAAAATAACGGAATACAAAGGAGGCGCAAAAGGTGAAGAATTTTTATCGTGACGGCGGACTTGTAATATCGGTTTCCGCACTGGTTGTCGCACTGGTAATAATCCAGGGATATATTTACACGAAGGACATCAATGTATTCTGGGTGTCTGCGCCTTTTGTCGTGCTTATAGGCGGTTTTGCGATAGGAAAACTGATACAGGTCACAAGAAAAACATTCCAGTATTATGCACGAATAGACGATGAGCTTGAATCAAAAATGCATATGTCCGTGCATAGCTTTCCTATGTCCGCCGTTATAATCGACAGTGCCGGAAGAATAGTCTGGACAAACGGAAAATTCACAGAAGAATTTCCCGAATGTTGCGAATACGGTATGGAGCTGTCGAATATAACCGATATTCCGCCTGCCGATTTCTTCACCGATGACGGAATAACCGTCAGATACAAGGACAAGGTATATAAGGTTTTTGCAAGAATACCCGATGAGGACGAAGCAAAGGAGCTGACGCTGTTATTCTTCAAGAACATAACCGACATAACCGCTCTTGAAACAGAGAAAAAGCTGTCACAGCCCGTTGTCATACTGTTTATGGTAGACGGCTACGAGGAGCTTATAAGCGGTTGCCTTGAAAGTGAAAAGGCGCACGTTTCGGTACAGATAGACAAGCTACTTGAAGACTTCGCGGGACAGACGACAGGCGTACTCAGAAAGAATGCGTCCGACAGATTTATAGCCGTAATAGAAGAAAGACACCTGCAGGAAATCCTGCGTAACAAGGTCGAAATTCTCGATAAAGCAAGAGAAATTTTCGTGAATGACCGCCTTAACGTAACAATGTCGATAGGTATCGGCAGAACAGGTAAAACGCTGAAAGAAAGCGAACAGTTCGCTCGTCAGGCGCTTGAAATGGCACTCGGACGAGGCGGCGATCAGGCGGCTGTAAAGACAGACAACGGCTTTGAGTTCTACGGCGGCGTTTCAAAGGGCGTTGAGCGTCACACAAAGGTCAAGACACGAATCATCGCAAATTCACTGCTTGAGCTTGTTGACAATGCAGACAAGATATTCATAATGGGTCATAAGTACAGCGACCTTGACAGCGTAGGCTCATCTGTAGGCCTTACCTGTGCCATAAGGAATCTCGGCAAGAGCGCCTGGGCGGTATGCGACTACAGCACCTCGCTTGCAAAAGTCCTGATAGACAGATTCCCCCACGTTGACGGTGAAGAACCGCTGTTCACAGAGCCTGCGGACGCTATGGAGGAGTTGACGGACAATTCGTTGCTGATTATCTGCGATACGCATAATCCGCTGATAATAGAAAGCAAGGAGCTTTACGAAAAAGCAAAGAAGGTAGTTGTCATCGACCACCACAGGAAGATGGTAAACTACATAGACAATGCGGTCATATTCCACCACGAGCCGTATGCTTCATCCGCATCAGAAATGGTGACGGAGCTTATACAGTATTTCGGCGAGGCAGGAAAGCTCAGAGCGGTGCAGGCGGAGTGTCTGCTTGCAGGCATTATGCTTGATACGAAGAATTTCGTTATGAAAACGGGCGTAAGAACATTTGAAGCGGCGGCTGTACTGCGTAAGATGGGTGCGGATACGATAACCGTAAAGAAGATGTTCTCAAGCTCTATAGACAGCTACAAGAGAAAAACACAGATAGTCGCAGAGGCGGAAATTTACCGCAAGTGTGCGATAGCGCCGTGTGACTTCTATGCGGACGATCTGAGGATAGTTGCTCCTCAGGCGGCAGACGAACTGCTGACTATCAAGAATGTTGACGCATCGTTTGTATTGTTTAAAACGATGAGCAACGAAATATCAATAAGCGCAAGAAGTATGGGCAACTTAAACGTCCAGCTTATAATGGAGGCTCTTGGCGGCGGCGGTCATCAGACTATGGCAGGTGCTCAGCTAAAGGACGTTACGGTAAATGAAGCGCTTGATACTCTCAAGAAGTCGATCGACGACTACTATTTAAGTCTTATAAAGGTAAACTCAAACGATAATAAGACTGCACAGCGCAGTTAAAGAAAGGACGATATAAAATGAAGGTAATTTTCACACAGGATGTTGCAGGCTCAGGCAAGAAGGGCGAGGTAAAGGAAGTTAAGGACGCTTATGCGAGAAACTGCCTTATAAAGAAGGGTCTTGCGGTCGAGGCTACAAACGAGAACCTTAACCACCTTGAAGGACAGAAGGCGTCCGCACAGCACAAGCTGGATGTTGAAGCCGCCAACGCAAAGAAGATAAAGGATACTATCGACGGAAAGGTGCTTACATTCAAGGCAAAAGCAGGTCAGGGCGGAAAGCTGTTCGGCTCTGTTACCGGCAAGGATATAAGCGCACTTATAAAGCGTGATTTCGGCTTTGATGTTGATAAGAGAAAAATCGTTACAAAAAGCGATATAAAATCATTCGGTACATTCACTGCAGAGGCAAGACTGTTCACAGGCATCGTTGCACAGTTCAGTGTAAAGGTTGAGGAAGAATAATGGCTGAGATGGAGCTTGCGGGGGTAAATCTTCCGTACAGCCTTGATGCAGAGCAGTCCGTACTGGGTGCTATACTGCTTGACGGAAACGCAAATATGCCGAAAGCGTCGGCAAAGCTGCACCCGGAGCATTTCTATGTAAAAGTCCACACAGATATATACACTGTTATGATGCAGATGTTTGCGGCAAGTGACAATATCGATGTTGTTACCGTGCTTGAAAACTGCATGAAAAACAATGTTTTCGAGTCGCAGGAGGAAGGCAGAAACTATCTTGTAAAGCTGATGGAAACTGTCCCCAGCATCTCAAGCATTGACAGATATATAGAAATAGTCGAGGATAAGTACACAAGACGGCTTCTTATAAGCATAGCAGGCGATATTCTTGAAAATGCAAACGAAGGACAGACGGATACTGCCGCTCTGCTTGAGCTTGCCGAAAAAAGAATATACGATATAAGAAACGAGAACCAGGTAAAAGGTCTTACAAGGCTGAACGCTGTCATTGTCGGCATTCTCAACGAGCTTTCCGAGCTTTGTGCAAACCCCGACAAGCAAGGTATACAGGGACTGAAATCCGGATTTCCGTCGCTTGACAAGTACATACACGGATTGAACAAGTCGGATCTTTTGATAGTTGCGGCACGTCCCGGTATGGGTAAAACGTCATTCGCTATGAATATGGCGACAAATGTCGCAAAATATCATCCCGAAAAATCAATATGCGTATTCAACCTCGAAATGTCGAAGGAACAGCTTGTAAAGCGTATGCTGTCCTCTGAGGGAAGAATTTCAAGCGAGCTTATGTCAACGGGCAGATTTGACCCTGCACAGTGGAGAAATCTTGCCGATGCCGCATTCGTGCTGTCAAATATGAATATCTACATAGACGACAGCTCAGCGATAACGGTCAATGAAATGAAGGCAAAGCTGCGCCGTGTCGATAATCTCGGGCTGATAGTAATAGACTATCTTCAGCTTATTTCTTCGGGCAGAAGGGATCTTAACCGTGTAAACGAAATTTCGGAAATGACACGAAACCTCAAGATAATGGCAAAGGAGCTTAATGTTCCGATAATCGTACTGTCACAGCTTGCACGTTCCGCCGAGAAAAAGGATGATAAACGTCCTATGCTGTCAGACCTGCGTGATTCGGGTTCTATCGAGCAGGACGCAGATATAGTTCTGTTCCTGTACCGTGACAGCTATTATAACAAAGAGGCAGAGGATCAGAGAGCCTGCAAGTGTATCGTTGCGAAAAACCGTCACGGTGAAACCAACGATGTAAACATGATATGGGACGGTCAGTACACGAGATTTACAGATGTGGAGTATGTCCATGCCGAGCAGTAATTTAAAAAATTCCGTTAAAAATACTATAGAACGGTATTCGATGATAAATAAGGGCGATACTGTAATTGCGGCGGTAAGCGGCGGCGCAGACAGCGTCGCCTTGCTGTATGTCTTATATTCGCTGAAAGATGAGCTCGGCTTTTCGCTTGCCGCCTGCCATGTAAATCATAATCTGCGTGGAGAGGAAAGCGACAGCGATGAGCGGTTTGTCCGCAGGATGTGCAGATTTCTTGACATTCCGCTGTACACCGCAAGCATAAAGGTAAATGATTTACGGCAAAAGCACGACAGCCTTGAGGAATGTGCAAGGCGATTAAGATATGAATTCTTCGACAGCATAAGCAAGGGCAGACTGATAGCGACCGCCCACACAGCATCGGACAACTGCGAAACCATTCTCATAAATATGGTCAGAGGCACTGCACTCTCAGGCATATGCGGAATTCCCGCAAAGCGTGACAATATAATCCGTCCGCTGTTATACAACACCCGTGAGGATATAGAGCTTTATTGCAGTGAAAACTGTCTTGATTATGTCACAGACAGCACCAATCTGTCCGATGATTACACAAGAAACAGGATAAGGCATAAGGTTGTGCCTTTGCTGAAGGAGATAAACCCCTCGCTTTTCGGTGCGATAAGCAGACTGTCGCAGTCTGTGTCGGACGATGACAGGTATCTTGACAAAATCGCATCGGAGCTTATGGAAAAGGCTCGCACCGCCGATGATAAATATGATGTCGGTATACTGCGCACCGCCGATGATTGTATACTTCGCCGTATCGTTACGATGATTTTCAAGGATAACGATATACCGCCGAATATGAAAGCGGTTGAAAGCTGCGTAGGAATTATAAGAGCCGGACAGGGAAAGATAAACCCGTGCCAGTTCAGATTTGTTCAGATAAGAAAGAAAAAGCTGTTTGTTGTGACAGACCGTGAGAAATTCAGACGAAATTAATGTGATAAACAGCTTAAAAATGATTATCGCCGTTGCTTTTTCGGCATAATCGTGCTATAATGGCTGTATTGCCGTTTTGTTTTCATCGCTTAACATTTATTTAACATAAGCGATGTATTATTTAATACAACGTGATTACGGAGAGAATTAGTAGTGAAAAACATACATGATGACATTGAAAGAGTGCTTTTTACGAGCGAGGAACTTGAAAAAAGAGCTGAGGAAATAGGCAGACAGATAACACAGGACTATAAGGGCGAAGAAGTAACCGTGATAGGCATACTGAAAGGCTCGTTTATGTTCCTGTCGGATGTGCTGAAGAATGTCGACCTTTATACAAAGCTGGATTTCGTAACGGTTCAGTCTTACGGAAACGGCACCACATCCGGAGAGCTAAGACTGACTAAGGATATTTCGGCAGATATAAAGGGCAAACACGTTATTCTTGTCGAGGACATTCTCGACAGCGGAAAAACGCTGAAATTCGTAAAGGATCTTTTCCTTGAAAGAGAGCCTGCGTCGATAAAGGTATGCACTCTGCTCAACAAGAAGGTCAGAAAATCAGAAGTAATCAAGGCTGATTATATCGGCTTTGACGTTGACAATGTGTTCGTAGTAGGATACGGACTTGACTATGCCCAGCTTTACAGGAATCTTCCTTACATAGGTGAGCTTAAGGTCGAGGCACGTTGACAGCAACGTCGAGGCTGTAAAAATATAACCGTAGAGGCGGTCGGATGCTATGCAGATACGACCGACAGAAAGGGAAACTGATGAATCAGAACAACAAATTCAAAGGCGTTTTCATTTACCTTGCAGTTATCGTTCTGCTTGTTATCGGTATGGTAACAATGCTTCAGATGAGTGCAACTCCCGGAGAGCATACAACATACTCAAAGGTGATAAGCGAATTTGACAACTACAACGTATCGGGCTACACGCTTGATCTCGGTTCGGGTGAATTACAATACACCCTGAAAAGCGACAACACAAAGAAGTATAAGTATTCCGTACCGAACGTAAGTCTGTTCTTACAGGATACGCAGGGCTACAGAAAGGCATACAACGAAAAGAATCCCGACAGTCAGCTTGTCGAGGACTTCTACCCTGTTTCAGACAACTCGTTCCTGCTGAGCTTCCTGCCTTATCTGCTGATGGTTGCACTGATGATAGGATTTACATTCGTCATAATGCGTCAGGCAGGCGGCGGCGGAAAGATGTCGCAGTTCTCAAAGGCAAATGCAAGGACACAGCCTTCAAACGGCCCTAAAATAACCTTTGCCGATGTTGCTGGTGCCGAAGAAGAAAAGGAAGAAATGAGCGAAATCGTTGATTTCATGAAAAATCCCAGAAAGTATCAGGAGCTTGGTGCAAAGATACCGCGCGGTGTTCTGCTTTTAGGCCCTCCCGGTACAGGTAAGACCTTACTTGCAAAAGCTGTTGCAGGCGAAGCAAACGTTCCCTTCTTCTCAATAAGCGGTTCGGACTTCGTTGAAATGTTTGTCGGTGTCGGCGCAAGCCGTGTAAGAGATCTGTTCGATCAGGCGAAAAAGCACACCCCGTCAATAATCTTCATAGATGAAATAGACGCCGTAGGCCGTCAGAGAGGTACAGGTCTTGGAGGCGGTCACGATGAGCGTGAGCAGACACTGAACCAGTTACTCGTTGAGATGGACGGTTTCACGGATAATCAGGGCGTAATAGTTATTGCGGCTACCAACAGACGTGATATTCTCGACCCTGCACTGCTCCGTCCCGGACGTTTCGACAGACAGATTACTGTAGGTTACCCCGACATCAAGGGCAGAGAGGCTATCCTGCGTGTTCATACAAAAAATAAAAAGCTCGCTCCCGATATAAGTCTTGCTACAATAGCAAAGGGTACGGCAGGATTTACAGGTGCAGACCTTGCAAACCTTGTAAACGAGGCGGCTCTGCTTGCGGCAAGAAACAACAGAAAGGCTATTACTCAGCCTGATATAGAGGAAGCTACCATCAAGGTGGTTGCAGGTCCCGAAAAGAAGTCGAAGGTTGTAAGCGAGGACGAAAAGCGCCTTACGGCATTCCACGAGGCAGGTCACGCTGTCTGCACATTCCACTGCAAGACGCAGGACCCCGTACACCAGGTTTCGATCATACCCAGAGGTATGGCAGGCGGCTACACAATGTCGCTTCCTGAGCATGACAGGAGCTTCAGAAGCAAGACGCAGATGGAAGAAGAGATTATTGTTCTTCTCGGCGGCCGTGTTGCCGAAAAGATTGTGCTTGACGAAATCTCGACAGGCGCAAGCAACGATATTGAACGTGCTACTGACCTTGCAAGAAGTATGATAACAAGATACGGCTTCTCCGAAAAGCTCGGTCCTATCGTATACGGACACGATAACTCGGAAGTGTTCCTCGGCAGAGATTATTCTCAGGGCAGAAACTACTCCGAAAACGTTGCGGCAGAAATTGACGGCGAGATCCGTGAGCTTATAGACACAAGCTATGAAAACGCAAAGCAGATACTGCTCAACCACAGAGATCAGCTCGACAAGGTTGCTCATTACCTTATGGAGCATGAGAAGATTGACGGCGATGATTTCATAAAGCTGATGAACGGCGAACCGCTTGACGATAATACAGCCGCTCCCGTCAGCGAAAACAGTGATACCGCTCCTGCCGATTGCGAGGATACCGCAGAGGTCACCGGCGATAACAACAACGAAACAAACGAATAACAGCATCTTTACATTCGCTCCCTTTTTCAAGGGAGCGATTTTTTTGCAGATACAAAAAAATCCGTACCGGCAGCTCACCGGTACGGATTTTATAAAACAGATTATATAATATCCTTTATGTCGATGTTCTCTCCTGTAAGACCGACATAAGCACCCTGCTTTGCCTCGTCACTGTCTGCGTGAGCCAGTAACCACTTGTTGCAAGCCCAGAGCGTCTTATCTTCATCATATACGGGAGTAATGTTGGGCTTTGCTCCGTTTGTTCCCTTAGGAAGCGCTATGACCACCTTGAAGCATCCGTCCTTAGTCGCATTGCAGGGAGCGTAATGCAGTGTTGTAGCATAAACCTCAACAACATCTCCTGCCTTAGCCTTGAAAGCCATAACCTTTGATGTATCAAGCTTGCCGTCAACAATATCATCCTCTTTAGCAACCAGCAGGACAAAATCGTATAAGCCTATGTTGAACTCGCTGTCACGGTGATACTCAAGACAGTTGAGCTTTGTGTTGTGACCGTTGCACCAGCCGAGCTGAACAGGCATACCGCCGTATGCGTTGTTCTGCAAAAGACCGAACAGCTTTGTATTTTCAAGTGCCGCCTCGCTCGGAACATATCCTACAGCGTCGGGTAACGGCGTGCTTTTGTCAAGTGCTGAAAGCAGGTCGCTTACGTCATAGCCGGTATGTACCTTGCCGTATGCGGCAAATTCCTTATCGTTTACCGAATATATCTTCATATCAGATTCTCCTTTTAACTTGCAGAATTCTTCTGCGTGTTAACGTTTTCACAAACAGTAAAGAAAACAGCCATAAGCTGAAAACTCATGGCTGTCCTTGATTTAAAATTATTCCTCAGCGGGAGCGCCAACAGGACATACACCTGCGCAAGCACCGCAGCTAACACATGTGTCAGCGTCGATAACGTACTTGCCGTCACCTTCAGAAATTGCCTCAACGGGGCACTGAGCAGCGCAAGCGCCGCAAGCGATGCAATCATCAGAAATTTTATAAGCCATCGGAATGATCCTCCTTGTGATTTTTTGTCATAGAGTTATATGACTTGCTTATATTGTAACACACTTTCAAAAAAAATCAAGACCTTTTGATAAATTTATATTGAAATATTACACTTTTTTCTGAAAATTTACGTCATTTTCAAGTTAGCGTAAAGCAACTGTAAAACCGCTCCCCGTCTTGCTTTGCAGTTTTAGTCGAGTAAAGCGAGCAACTTGTCCTTGCTGACAAAACCTACCGATTTGTCTATTTGTTTACCGTCTTTAAAAGATATTACGCAGGGTATAGAATCTATGCCGAAGCTGATAGCAAGCTCACGTTCATCGTCCGTATTTACCTTGCATATCTTGATTTCGGGATGCTCTTCTCCAAGCTCCTCAAGCACAGGGCCGAGCATTCTGCACGGACCGCACCACGATGCCCAGAAATCCACCAAAACCGGCTTATCAGACTGTAAAACCTCCTGCTTAAAGTTTTCCGATGTTACGTCTATATGGCTCATAATTGATACTTCCTTTCATTTTCTCGGTTTATTGCTTTCCAAAGAATATAGTGCGTAAATTTATCGCACTTATTCTGTATATGATTTTATCATATTTAAAGGGAAATGTCAAGATAATTCGTAACCGTTACTGATTTTATTTTTTCAAAAAGCCGTTGCAAAAGCCGTCCGGATATGTTATACTTTAAGAAATATGTAATATCACCATCGGTGCGGTTTTTCGCACTTGAATTCCCAAAGACAAGAAGGAAAGGAAACTGGAAAATGGCGGAATTTTCAACAAGCGAGCACGAGCTCGTACTCGTCATTGACTTCGGCGGTCAGTACAATCAGCTTATCGCACGCAGAGTCAGAGAACATAACATATACTGCGAGGTCATCTCATACAAGACACCTATTGAGCAGATAAAGGCAAAGAATCCTAAGGGCATCATCTTCACGGGCGGTCCGAGAAGCGTATATCTTGACAACTCCCCCAGAATGACAAAAGAAATATTCGAGCTTGGAGTACCGATATTCGGCATCTGCTACGGTGCGCAGTTTATGGTTTACGGTCTTGGCGGTACTATCGGCAAGGCAAACGAAAACGCCGCCGCAGAATTTGGCAGAACAGAGTGCGAATTTGATACAGACTGCGCCGTATTTGACGGTCTTAAGAAAAACTCGGTAGTATGGATGAGCCACAACGATTATATCGAGGTTCTCCCCGACGGCTTCAAGGCTGTAGGTCACAGCGACAAATGCCCCTATGCCGCAATCGAGAACGTTGAAAAGGGATTTTACGCTACACAGTTCCACCCCGAAGTAAACCACACCGAGCAGGGCTTTGATATGCTCGGAAACTTCCTTTATAAAGTATGTCACTGCAAGGGCGACTGGACAATGAAGAACTATGCGGAAGAAGCTATAAAGCAGATCCGTGAAAAAGTCGGTGACGGCAAGGTACTGCTTGCTCTTTCGGGCGGCGTTGACAGTTCGGTAGCCTGCGCACTGCTTTCAAAGGCAGTCGGCAACCAGCTCACCTGCGTGTTCGTCGATCACGGCTTTATGAGAAAGAACGAGGGCGACGAGGTCGAACAGGCATTTAAGGACTGGGACGTAAACTTCATCAGAGTAAATGCCGCAGACCGTTTTATCGGCAAGCTTGAAGGTGTATCCGACCCCGAAACAAAGAGAAAGACCATCGGCGAAGAATTCATCCGTGTATTTGAGGAAGAAGCAAAGAAGATAGGCAAGGTCGATTTTCTTGTACAGGGTACGATTTACCCCGATGTTATCGAAAGCGGTACAGGCGATGCCGCAGTTATAAAGTCGCACCACAACGTAGGCGGTCTGCCCGACTATGTTGACTTCAAGGAGATAATCGAGCCGCTCCGCCTTTTATTCAAGGACGAGGTAAGAAAGCTCGGTACTGAGCTTGGCTTATCGGATGTCCTCGTATGGCGTCAGCCGTTCCCCGGCCCCGGTCTTGCTATCAGAATCATCGGTGAAATTACCCGTGAAAAGCTGGCAACCCTTCAGGACGCAGACTACATCTTCCGTGAGGAGATCGCAAAAGCAGGCCTTGACCGCAGTATAAACCAGTACTTTGCGGTACTCACAAATATGCGCTCGGTAGGCGTTATGGGCGACGACAGAACTTATGACTACACCCTCGCATTAAGAGGCGTTACAACCAGTGACTTTATGACCGCCGACTTTGCAAGAATCCCTTATGACGTGCTTGAAAAGGCAAGCGTAAGAATTGTAAACGAGGTCAAGAATATCAACAGAATCTGTTACGATATTACGAGCAAGCCTCCGGCTACGATTGAGTGGGAATAATCGCCACACTCAAAAATTCCGCATAACAATGCGGCTTGACGGGCTTCAAACAGCTCTCCGATACCGTTTTGATACCGAAATCCGAAAATATGAAGTAGTTGCAAGTGGCTTATAGGTTGTAGCCAATTTGTAGCCAGCATAGAATTTACCCCCGAAAATCTGCACATACAGGTTTTCGGGGGAATTCGTTACTGCCTACCACTTTATCACCGCTTCACCGTTCTCGTCTTCTGTTTCAAAAACTCCTCCAGCTTCTGTGTGAGCTTCAGGGTCTCAATAAACTCCAACACCTTCTTGTACAATGCCTTCAGGCTCCCAAGCTCGTTTTTGGTTTTACGGAGTTCCTCACGGAGCGGGTAAATCTCCTGTACCTTCTGTTCAAGAGCGGCATTCCTTGCCGCAGCTTCCTCGTTTTCTTTTTTCAGCCTTGAAATCTCGGCGGTCAGCTCGCTTTCTCTGTTTTCGGCGGCAATCTGCTTCTTTGAGAGGTCGGTCAGCATACAATAATCCTCTTTGGAGAGCGTAACCTTGCCACCGAACATCGTCTTGCCGGTTTCTATCTCGTCTATGGATTTGAGCTTTGCTGCCTTTCGGGCGCTCGTTTCAAGCAGGGTCTGATTATCGGCAAGTGCAGCGGTAGTCTGCGAGAGAGCCGAGGATTTCTCCGCAAGCTCCTTGTCCAAATGCTCAACGGCAGCGTTCTTTTCTTGATACTGTTCGTCCAGCTCGTCAATAACGGCTTCGACCTGCGTTCGCAGCTCCTCACGGTGTTTCAAGAGCCTGTCTGCGCTTTCAGCTTGCTCGGATAGGACAGCGATTTCCTCTTTCTTCTCCTCAACCTGCTCCGATATCTTGGCATACTCCTTGTACTGCTCAACTGTCAGACTGCCACGGGACTTTTCGGGAGCGGCGATTTGTATTCCGTGCCTATTACATATCTCGGTCAGCACCTTGCACTCGGCTTCACGCCAACGGCTGATAGTGTCCTTGCCACTGCCGTAGCCCATTTCTTTCAGAGCCTGCGCTATACCGTTTTGGGTGTCAACACCCATTTTGTAATGCCCGACAGGAATATAGTCGATATGTAGGTGTGGCGTGGCTTCGTCAAGGTGCAGAACTGCATTGAACACATAGAAATTCGGGTTGCGTTCTTGAAAGCCTTGCATATACTCGGTCAGGCAAGCGGTGGCGATGTCAGCGTCGGGAGTGCCGACACCCGTATTCTTCATATCTCCAATCTGCACCACATCTTCATAGAAGCTCTTGCGCTTGTCGGCGGCGGTAACAACAGTTTGCGAGATTTTCCGCTTGAAAGTATGCTCGTAGTAGGTTGTGGTAATCTTCCTGTCGGGGCGCTTCTGCCTTGCGTTGTATCGCTCAACGGCAGCACCGAACAGGTGTTCATAGGCTTCTTCGATAGGCTGTTGAACGAAAACAATATTATCTTTCGTTCGGGTATCGTCCACATTTTTGGCATTGAATTTGCGGTTGTTGTGGGTAAGGCTACCTTTGCCTTGACAGTGGGAAATGCGTTTTTCGCTCATAAGAATAATCTCCTTTCGTTGCGGTATTTTTACTGTTGTGCCAACAGTAACGCCATAATACCCTTGACATTGATTTCCGCAAGCTACAATCAACATCAAGGGTAAGGCGCTCTCCGAGGGGCAAAGGGAGCGCCCTTTGCAAACCCCTTTCTCGCTCTCTGCTCGTCCTGCTTTCACACACCGACATCGGTGCTTTTTTCAAAACTGAAAAAGAAAAGTGTGGGACAATCGGCAAGGCGCTCGGATAGGGCAGCGCTGAAAAAGGATTGAATTTTCTGGTTGGTTATGGTATAATAATCTCATCGACATATCGGAATTTGATAGGATAAGGTCGATAATACATTCGATTTTGAGTTAAAAATAACGCAGCGTGATATATTGCTTGTCACGCCGCGTTATATGCTAATATAGCCTTTGAAAGGAGGCAGAAATATGTCATTATATACAACTGGAGAACTTGCAAAGAAGTGTGGCGTTTCAGTAAGAACCGTTCAATACTATGACGAAAGAGGAATTCTTGTTCCAACGGATTTGACAGAGGGAGGAAGAAGACTTTTCTCTGAAGATGATGTTGCTACATTGGAAACAATTTGTTTTTTAAGAGACCTGGATATCTCCATTAAAGATATTGCTGAAATATTGGAATCCGATGAGTCAAAAAGAGTAATTGAACTTTTGCTTCAGGATGATGTTAAGAGAAGAACGGAACAATTAGAAAAAATAAAAAGTATAAGAAGTGCTTTATCTTCTTTCAAGGACGGAACGAAAAAAACAATTCATGACATATCACAGGTTATGGAAGAAAAAGAAAAACGAAAGAAAATGTACAAGAAAATGGCAATAATAGCAATTCCGTTAGAAACTGCAGAAATTGTGACTTTTGTTATTGGCATACTAAAAGGAATTTGGATACCATTTTTTGTATCTTTGGCAGTGCTTATTATTTGTGCTGTTTTTATGGTTGACTATTGGTATAAACAGATTGAGTATATTTGTCCTGAATGTCATACCAGGTTTCAGCCCAGGAAAATGGAAGCAGTATTAGGAAATCATACTCCAAAAATGAGAAAGTTAACTTGTCCAAGTTGCAAGAGAAAAATTTGGAGTCTTGAAGTATACAGAAAAGGGGTTAATTAATAATGGGAAAAACAATAATTAGTAGAAAACAATTTACTATATATATGATAGCGACATTTGGTTTGGCTTGGATTTTGGAAATTATTGCAAGCATTTATAGCAACAAAGGAAATCACTTGGTATTCTCCATTATTTTGATGATTGCTATGTTTATGCCTTTCCTGGGAGTACTCATAGCAAGAATTCCATTAAAAGGCATGGGGTGGGTTCCGCATTTGAAGGGAAGAATTAGATATCTTTTCTTTGCACTTTGGGTTCCTGCATTACTAAGTATTATTGGTGGTGTTTTGTTTTTCGCATTTTTTCCCGACGCGTTTGATTTTGAATTTCTGACCTTGCGCGGTATTTTAGAAGGAACCGGTACACTTCAACAGTTAGAAGAACAGGGCTTAACTATGCCGATGTATCTCCTAATCACTACCATTCAGGCTGTTACATATGCACCATTTGTTAGTATGTTTGTGACATTAGGTGAAGAGGTCGGTTGGAGAGGTGCTTTGTATCCATATCTTAAAGAGAAACTTGGTGTTACTAAGGGACGAATCGTGGGTGGTACAATCTGGGGTGCTTGGCACTGGCCGGTTATGATTTTTGCTGGCTATGAGTATGGTAAAGGATATATTGGAGCCCCGGTGCTCGGGCCGATTGTATTCTGTATCTGTACTGTTATGATGGGGATTTTGTTTGATTATGTGTATGAAAAGACAGAAACCATTTGGCTTCCATCACTGATGCATGGTGCAACCAATGCATTTACCATATTCGCTTATCTTTCTAAACCCGAGTATGCAGATAAGGCAATCCTTGGTCCAGCATATATTGGTATTATCAGCATGATTCCATTGATTGTTATGGCAGTCATCATTTGTGTAAAACGGAAAAGAAATTGAGTATTAAAGCGATATTCATTTTCAGTTATGTCAAGATGTTTGATAAGCAAGGAAATTGTTATTTTATCTAAAAGGAAAATGACAACTTCCCATAAGCCGAGCGTTTACATATTCCCATTCAGCCGCACCCGACATCGAGTGCGGCTTTGCTTTCATCTAGCGACAACGCCTCCAACTCCAAATCTGAAAAAAGAAAATGTGGCGATTTGGCTGAAAGGCGCTCGGATAGTGGCAGGGTGCTGCGGCGAGCAGTTACCCCATTTTCTTTTTTCAGCTTTGCAATAAATTCGCAGTCCGCTAAAAATAGGGCAAAGCTGAAAAGAATTATAAGGAATATTGAGCTGTTTTTGGTGTACAGGCGTACATTCCGCACAACCAAGCGGCTTGACAGGCTTTCCGCCGATGTACGGCAGCGTACCAGCCTTGTACTCTGTACGCCATTGTACACCCTTTGTACACGTTGTTGTCGCCGATATTCCGCATTATAAAGCCAATCGTACACCTGTACACCAAATTCACCTATTAAGAAAAACTCCCTCAAAACCTCGGACACGCTTTCCGTTTTCGTAGATGTTGTTGGAGTATCTGACGCTGTATTTGTCGGCGTTGGATTTCAGCCAATTTATAAAGGTTTCCCGCTTCAGAGCGGTCAAGCCGTTGTCCTCGCACCACTCAACATACACACGGTGAAGCGTGGTGGAGCTGATTGCGGAATTGTCGCTGATGACAGCCGCTTCTGCAAGGAAATCCACAATATTGCAGTTATCCGCAACCGCCTCGGCTACGATTGAGTGGGAATAAACTCCACCCCCGAAACCGTTTTACATCACGGTTTCGGGGGTTTGTTGTATAGCCGGCACAGAAACGGCATCACTTTTTCCGCCTGCCCCACTCCATAACCGCCGGCTGTTCGCCCTACATTTCACAGTACCGAAAAACATCACAGTTATGCAGTTTATAAATTGACATACAGGCTCGGATATAGTATAATTATACTGATTAGGGTCTGCCTCAAATCAGACAGACAAAAAATTACAGATACTAAAAGCTGCAAAAGAAAGGACGATACAGTTGATATTCGCCGATTTATTTTTTCTGTACTTCTTTATGGCTCTGTGCTTTATAGCATATTTCATCTGCCGTAAAACAGTATATCGAAACTGGGTGCTTATCGTATTCTCAATGATATTCTACGCATGGGGCGAGCCGGTGTGGGTATTCCTGCTTATAGGAAGCGTTACCGTAAACTATGTCGGCGGACTTCTGATAGATAAGTTCCGTGACACTAAAAAAGCTACAGCAGTGACCGCCTGTACGCTTGTGTTCGATATAGGACTTCTTGTGTTCTTCAAGTATACAGGCTTCCTTGTCGAAAACTTCAATGCAATAAGCCCTGTGGATCTGCCCGTTCCGCATATTGAAATGCCGATAGGCATCAGCTTCTTCACATTCCAGATTATCTCTTATATCCTCGACTGCTACTGGGGCAAGATAAAGGTGCAGAGAAGCTGGTACAAGCTGCTTATGTACATTTCGATGTTTCCGCAGCTCGTTGCAGGTCCTATTGTCCGCTATGCCGTAATCGAAAACGAGATAGACAACAGAGTTATAACCTCTGCCGATGTAAGCGAGGGTATTACAAGGATCTGTATGGGCCTTGGCAAAAAGGTCATTCTTGCAAACAACCTCAGCACTATCGTTGATACGTTCTTCAAGACCGGCGATCTTGCGTCTTTGTCCGTTGTCGGAACGTGGTACACAGTAATAGCCTACGCTATGCAGGTTTACTTCGACTTCTCCGGATATTCCGATATAGCCATAGGTCTTGGACGTATATTCGGTTTCCACTTTGACGAAAACTTCCGTTATCCGTTTGTCAGCAAGAATATCACTGAGTTCTGGCAGAGATGGCACATCTCGCTCGGTACATTCTTCCGTGACTACCTGCTGTATGTTCCTATCTTCGGTAAAAGAAGAAAATACCTCAACCTCTTTCTCGTATGGTTCTGCACAGGCTTCTGGCACGGCGCAAACTGGAACTATATAATCTGGGGTCTTTACTTCGGACTGTTCATTCTGATAGAACGTACCATAGGCAACAAGAACATGAGAAAGATGCCTAAGGCTGTTGCACATATTTATAATACGATAGTAGTTGTTGTCGGCTTCGGTATATTCTACTTTACCGATTTAGGCAAGCTCGGCACATTCCTCGGAAACCTTGTCGGACTTAACGGCAACTCGTTCACAGACAAGATTTCGTTGCAGAATATGACCGCTAACGCTTGGCTTTTCATAGTCAGCGTAGCACTGTGTATGCCTGTTATCCCTGCACTCAAGAAAAAACTCGAAAGCAAAAATCTTTACCTTGCAACCTCTGTAGGTCAGACGGTGCTTAATGTTGCGGTATTTGCACTGAGCAGCATCCTGCTTGTAAACGCCACCAACAACCCGTTTATCTACTGGCAGTTCTGAGAAAGGAGTGAGTAACATTGTCAGACCATATTGATGATAAGGAGCTTGAGGAGCTTAACGAGATATACCGTCGGAAGATGGAATCCCAGAAAAGCCACGAGCCTAAGAAAGCAAAACACGAAAAGCCTGTCAGAGCCGCAAAAAGCGAAGATACTCATTCCGTAAAAGCCCCGAAAGGCAAAAAATCCTCAGAAAGCACAAAGCAGATCAGAGTAAAGCCCGAAAAGCAGGACAAGGAAGATAAGGTACAGTCCGAAAGCAGTTCTGATTCCGAGCGTAAAAAGAAGCTTGCAGTCAGAATAAACATCGGCGTATGCACCGCATTCTTTGCGGCTGTGGCAATCGGTCTGCTTGTATTGCCGCGCCCTACCATATCCGAAGCCGAAAAGCGTAACCTTGCCACCTTCCCTGAGTTTACATGGGACGCTTACTGGAGCGGTAAATACACAGAGGATATAAGCTATTTCTTCAATGATACCGTACCGTTCAGAGATACCTTCAAGTCTATCGGCGCAGGCTTCCGCTCGCTTTTCGGATTCTCGCTGAACGGCGCAGAGATTAAAGGCAATGTCACACAGGTAAACAGCGGTTCATCTCAGACCGAGGTTACAACTGCGTCAACAAAGCCTATCGTTATCGTCACCCCCGCACCGTCAGACACTTCAAGCGACGCTCCCTCAAGCGCCCCCGAAACCGAAAGCAAGAATGATTCTTCTTCAGGAAATCAGCAAAGCGAAACAAGCTCAAAGTCCGATGAAAGCAGTAATTCGCCTAAGCCCGAAAACACATATACAGAGCCCTCTGACCCGAATGCACAGGTGCTTTTCGAAGAAGGCTCACAGCTTGTTTATCAAAGCGGCGACACCATATACGGCGCACAGCTTTACAGCGGCAAACGTGAAAATGCGGAGGACTATGCCAACACGGTAAATTCGCTTGCAAAAGCACTTCCCGGTGCAAACGTCTACAGCCTGCTCGCTTTGACGCAGAATACATTCATAACCCCCTCCCAGCTTCAGAAGGCTCAGTATACCGAGCTTAGCGACTCCGTATATATTTCAAATATGCTGAGCAAGGACGTCAAGGTCATAAATGCTATGGATGCTCTTTTGCCTCACCAAAAGGAGAATATTTTCTTCCTGCGTGACTGCCACTGGCAGCAGCTCGGTGCATATTATGTCGCTCAGAGCTTTGCCAAAGCCGCAGATGTAAAATTCGCAAAGCTGTCCGATTACGATAAATACGAGAAGGATTGCTTAGGCTCCGTATATGCCGCAACAAAGTATGACGGCCTTATGTACGAGGGCGAAACATTCACTTATTATGTACCCAAGAACGACTATACCACAGAGTATTACAATGCGGATTATGAGTATCAGTTTGAATATCCGCTGATGCCCGCCTCCGACTACAGTGCAAGCTCGTTCTACAGTCTTTATATGGTTGCCGACAGCTATATAAAGCATATCACCACCGATGTAAAGAATGACAGAGTTCTTGTTGTGCTTAAAGACGATTACCCCAGCGCAATGATACCCTGCCTCACGTCATCGTTCAGTGAAATATATGTCATAGATGTGCGCTATTGCAACTTCAACGTTGCTTCCTTCTGCGTTGAACACGGTGCGACCGATGTTCTTGTCGGTATGACGCCTGAAAACGCACTCGGAGAAATAGGCGATACACTGTCATATCTGCTGAATATCTGATTTATAAATATGCCTTTGCGTAACGCAGGAACGATCTGCGGCAAGGGCGTATTTGTTTATATCGGCAAACGGCAGGCGGTTTATATTCGGTTAAATGAAGGAAAATATAATATAAGTAATTAACACCGGTTAAAGAAACGGAGGAAATAATATGTTTCATATAATGGTTGCGGAAGATGATACAAACACAAGAAAACTGATGTGTACAGTGCTTAAGCAAAACGGCTACGAGCCGGTACCTGCCGTTGACGGCATAGACGCACTTGACATACTCGACAGACAGCACGTTGATCTTATCCTGCTTGACGTAATGATGCCCCGTATGGACGGCTACGAATTTGTTAAAACGCTTCGTGAGGGCGGTTGCAACACCCCCGTTCTTATGGTGACCGCAAGAGAAACCTCGGCTGATAAAATTGCGGGATTCCGTGCAGGAACGGACGATTATATGGTAAAGCCCGTTGATGACGAGGAAATGCTCCTTCGCATATCCGCACTCCTGCGCCGCAGTAATATTGCCAACGAGCATAAGCTCCACGCAGGCAATACCGTGCTTGACTATGATGCGCTTACAGTTACCTGCGGCGGTGTCACCCATGAGCTTCCCAACAAGGAATTTATGCTGCTGTTCAAATTGCTCAGCTATCAGAACAAAATATTCACACGCCGTCAGCTTATGGACGAGCTGTGGGATATGGAAACAGAAACCGATGAAAGAACGATTGACGTACATATTAACCGCTTGCGTGAGCGTTTTCGTGACAACGAGGATTTCGAGATAGTGACTGTCAGAGGGCTTGGCTACAAGGCTGTGCTGAAACAGCATTGACTTAAAACGGAGGAATAAAATGCACAAGAGAATAAGCGATGAAGAAAAGCGTTTACGCTCGATAAACGCTTATGTTGTGTTGTTCGTATTTTTCATAATGGTATCGGCAGGCATTATCTGCGTGATGATCTATAATGTCCTCAGTGCTTTCGGTCTGATGAAGCATATTGAGGTAGTGCCTATGCTTATGCCCCTGATAATGCTCTGCTCGTGCGTAATTATCGGCAGTATACTGTCTGCGATGCTGTCAGGCATACTTCTCCGTCCGCTAAACGATCTCAAGGAGGGTCTGCTCAAGGTTTCTAAGGGCGATTTTTCGGTAAGACTTGAGGAAAACGGAAACAGCGAGCTTTCACGTATACAGGAGAATTTCAACATAATGGTAAAGGAGCTTGGCAATACCGAGCTTTTCAGAAACGATTTCATAAACGACTTCTCACACGAATTCAAAACTCCTATGGTTTCCGTATACGGCTTTGCAAAACAGCTTAAAAAAGGCGGTCTTACAAAGGAGCAGGAGGATGAATATATCGACATAATCATAAACGAATCGCAACGGCTCATAAATATGTCGAGCAATATCCTTATGCTGAATAAGCTGGAAAACCAGGAGATAATCACCGATAAGAAAGAGTTCTCTCTTGACGAGGAGCTTCGCAGATGCGTTCTGCAGTTACAAAGCCAGTGGGGCGCAAAGAATCAGGAGGTAATCCCCGAGCTTTGCGAGCTTAACTATTACGGCAACAGCGAAATGCTGAAGCAAGTATGGCTGAACGTCATAGGCAACGCTATAAAATACACTCAGGACGGCGGCACTATCGAGATACGCCTTGACATAAACCCAAAGAACAGCAAGGAAATCCGTGTGCGTGTCACCGATAACGGCATAGGAATGGACAAAGCCACTACAGAACGTATTTTCGAGAAATTCTATCAGGGCGACAGCTCACACGCAACAGGCGGCAACGGGCTTGGTCTTGCTATGGTAAAGCGTATCGTTGAGCTGTGCGGAGGAAGGATCCGTGTTAAAAGCGAGCTTGGCAAAGGTACGCAGTTCACCGTCTATCTCCCCATTGAAAACAAAGAAACCGAGAAAGAAGATAAGAAAAAGAAAAGTTTAAATACCGTTAACACAGCAGGCTTAAAATAAGCCGAAATATTGTCTGATACAGGACATAAAATGATTTTATACCCATTATTTAAACTAAGCGAAAAGGACAAAACGATGCTACAACTGAAAAACATAACAAAGGATTATAAAATCGGAAACGAAAAGGTCCACGCACTGAGAGGCGTCAGCATTGACTTCCGTGAAAGCGAGTTCGTGTCTGTACTCGGTCAGTCGGGATGCGGCAAGACCACGCTTTTAAACATTATAGGTGGTCTTGACAGATACACCGACGGCGACCTTATCATCGGCGGAAAATCCACAAAGGAATTCAAAAGCGCAGATTGGGATACATACCGCAATCACTCGATCGGATTCGTATTCCAGAGCTATAATCTGATACCGCACCAGACGGTGCTTTCAAATGTCGAGCTTGCACTGACTCTGTCGGGCGTATCAAAAGCCGAAAGAAGACAAAGAGCAAAGGAAGCGCTTGTTAAGGTCGGACTTGGCGACCAGCTGAAAAAGAAGCCCAATCAGATGTCGGGCGGTCAGATGCAGAGAGTTGCCATCGCAAGAGCGCTTGTAAACGACCCCGATATACTTCTTGCCGATGAGCCGACAGGTGCGCTTGACAGCGAAACCAGCGTTCAGATAATGGAGCTTTTAAAGGAAATATCCAAAGATAAGCTGATAATTATGGTAACGCATAACCCCGAGCTTGCCGAAAAATATTCAAACAGAATAATAAGACTTCTTGACGGTAAGGTAGTCGATGACACAAACCCTTATGACCGTAACATTGTCGAGCCTATCGAGAATAAAAAAGGCAAGGAAAAGAAGGCGAAGAAGCCGTCAATGTCCTACCTTACCGCTCTGTCGCTCAGCCTTAATAATCTTATGACCAAAAAAGGCAGAACGTTTATGACCTCTTTTGCAGGAAGCATAGGTATTATCGGCATAGCGCTTATCCTGTCAATATCGAGCGGCGCACAGCTTTATATAAAATCGGTCGAGGAGGAAACGCTCGCAAGCTACCCCATATCCATTTCACGCAGTTCTATGGATATGACCTCTATGATGACGTCAATGATGAAGGAAAACAAGAGCGACGGCACCGACGACGGCAAGATACATTCGAACAATATAATGGGCAGTATGGTAAACTCCATGCTCACCCAGCTTAAATCCAATGATTTAAAGAGCTTTAAATCCTATCTTGAAAATGACGGAAAAGAGATAAACGATTATGTCAGCGATATAAAGTACAGCTATTCCACTCCGCTCAATATTTTCAGAAACGATAAGGATAAAGGCATAATTCAGGTAAACCCCGCTACCCTGTTTGAAGATATGGGTATGACTAACGCAATGTACGACTCACAGCTTATGAGCAACGTTGTAAGTGCAAGCTATGACACCTGGACAGAGCTTCTTGACAATGATAAGCTGTTAAACGAGCAGTACAAGGTGCTTGCAGGAAGAATGCCGAGTGCTTACAATGAAGTTGTCGTAATGGTAAACAAGGATAACGAGATTTCCGACTACAGCCTTTACTGTATGGGACTTATGGACAGTGACGAGCTTGTCAATGCGGTAAAAAGCGCTATGAGCAACAATAACGAAAAGGTCGACTTCACAAGCAAATTACAGACCTACACCTACGATGAGCTTCTCGGACTTGAATTCAGACTTGTGACAAACCCCGAATTCTACGAAAAGGAAAACGGTATCTGGACAGACAAGAGCGATGACAAGATTTATATGACAAAGGTTGTCGAGGATGCCGAGCCTATAAAGGTTGTCGGCATTATAAAGCCCGAAGAGAACAGCATTATGTCGTCAAGCTCGTCATCCGCAATAGGCTACACCCACGCTCTTACAGAGTATCTTGTAAACAAGGTAAATGACAGCGAGGTTGTAAAGGAGCAGAAAAATTCTCCCGACACCGATATTTTCACCGGCAAGGAATTTGCAAAGGATGAGGATAAAAAGGCTGTCACAATGGATGATATAAAGGCATATATCGCAACACTGCCCGAGGAACAGCAGACTGAAATTATGTCACAGCTTCAGCAGGCACAGCAGATGGGTATGACCGAACAGCAGATAGCCGACGCTTTCGCAAAGCAGATGAGCACCGAATCCGAAGCTACCTATGACGGTAATATGACGCTTCTCGGTGTTGCTTCTCTTGACGAGCCGAGTATGATCAGCATCTATCCGAAGAACTTTGACGCAAAGGAAAAAATCGAAGAAATCATCAGCACTTATAACGATAAAGTCAAAGCCGACGGCAACGAAAACCTCAAGATTGAGTATACGGATATTGTCGGACTGATGATGACCTCGGTATCAACGATAATCGACGCAATAAGCGTTATCCTTATCGCCTTTGTAGCAATCTCGCTTGTCGTATCATCTATAATGATAGGCATCATCACCTACATTTCCGTGCTTGAGCGTACAAAGGAGATCGGCATACTTCGTGCTATGGGCGCAAGCAAGAGAGATATTTCCCGTGTGTTCAACGCAGAAACGCTCATTGTCGGCTTTGCCGCAGGCGCTATCGGTATCGGAGTAACTCTGCTTCTGCTTATCCCCGCAAACGCTATAGTGTACAACCTCACAGGCATCTCAGGTATGTGCGTACTGCCGTGGCAGGGTGCAGTAATACTGGTAATTATCAGTATGCTCCTTACCCTTATCGCAGGACTTATCCCTTCACACTATGCGGCTAAGAAAGATCCCGTCCTCGCACTGAGAAGCGAATAAGACGGCTTAAACCGATATGTAAAAACGAAAATCCACTGCTTTCGGGCAGTGGATTTTTTCGTCAGTAAACCGCTTGTATCGTCAATTTATTATCATACACAAAAATTGCTCCCGTCATAAAGACGAGAGCAATCATATTAACTTAATTATCAGTTACCTCTGTTGTTCAGAAGTGCCGAAAGCTCCGTGAAAGGATCGTCATCACCGGACTCCCCTGCATTTGCAGGTGTTTCGGGGAAAATAAGAGATTCCGAGAAAGAGTTATCCGCTGATTTTTCCGAGCCTGTATCCTCTGTGGGAGTAGAAGCGAGAACTGTCTTTGCTACAGCCTCATCAGATGTGATCATAGAATGACCCTCGCTGTCCTTAAAGCAGGTAGCGATAACGGTAATAACCATCTCATCCTTAAGATCGCTGTCAAAGTCAACACCGTGTATAACCTGAACATCCTTTGAAGCCGACTGTGTAAGTAACTGCATTACCTTTTCAGCGTCATCAAGAGGCGTATCCTCAGACATAGTAAGATTAACAAGCAGCTTTCCTGCATTCTTGATGGATGTTTCAAGCAGCGGACTGTTAACGACCTCAGCTACAGCCTCCTCAGCTCTCGTATCACCTGAGCCGTGACCTATAGCCATATGTGCGTCGCCTGCACCCTCAAGAGTAGATCTTACGTCCTCAAAATCAATATTGATAAAGCCGTCGTGTGTGATAAGATCCGAAATGCCCTTTACAGCCTGATAAAGCACATTATCCACCATTGCATAAGCCGCCTTGATAGAAATGTTCTTTTCCTTAATGGAAAGCAACTTCTGGTTAGGCACGATTATAAGTGCGTCAACGTACTTTCTCAGCTCCGCAATGCCCTGGAGAGCAAGATTCATCTTGTATTCTCTTTCAAATTCAAAGGGCTTTGTAACTACGCCGACAGTAAGTATACCTTTCTTCTTTGCAATCTCTGCAATAACGGGAGCCGCACCTGTGCCAGTACCGCCGCCCATACCTGCGGCAACAAATACAAGAGATGCACCGTTCAGTGCTTCCTCAATATCATCGCTGTTTTCCTTTGCAGATTCAGCCGCAACGGGAGGCTTTCCGCCCGCACCACGACCCTTGGTGGTCTTTCTGCCTATCTGCACACGCTCCATAGCACTGCCGTCCTTAGCCTTAAGTGCCGCTACATCCGTGTTTACTATGATAAAGTCAACGCCTTCGACGTTGTTTCTGACCATGTTCTCTACTGCGTTTCCGCCACCGCCGCCAACGCCTACAACTTTTATCTTGACGTCACGCTCAAACTCTTCTTCATCGAATTCAAAGCTCATTTTTGCATTCCTCCGTTTTATTTACAGATAAAACTGTCTACTATAATATTTTAACAGATTCGTATTGTAATTGCAAGCGTTTTGCTAAAAAATATCATCATAATTTGAATAACGCTTTAAAATTACCACAATATCTTGCGTTTTTAACTCTTATTCGGCAGGTTCTTCGGGATCTGTAGTATCTCCCGGAACAGGTTCGGGTTCGGATGATGTTTCGCCGCCGCTGTTCGTGTTACCTCCGCTCGTATCCTCCTTACTGCTTGTGTCTTCATAATCGGGTCTGAATGTGACCTTCATATTATATGCGTTTTCGCTCAGCTGCGAAAGAATAAGAGTTCCCTTTTCACCGTCAAACTCGCCCTTTTCGATAAGATTCTTCGCCACCGTCAGTTTAAGTGCGGCGTCTGTGACATCGCCAAGCTCGAGCGTCAGCTTGTTGTCATAAGTGAGTTTGATGCTGTATATACTTGTAATATCTATCGTTGTGATGTGATCGCTTATTCCTATATCCTTGCAAAGCCCGATAAGCATAAATACATTTTCGTATTTCTGCTGTGCCTCATATTCGTCCTCATCGTCGATTCCGTCATACGTCTTGACCGCCCTTAACAGCTTGCTCAGCATATTTCTGCTGCCCTCATCTGTAACCGACAGAAAATCTCCCGATGAAGCATATTCAGGATCGAAGCCCGTCACCACAACGCATTTCTTATCCGGTGTTTTAAGATCAGCGTTCATTATTCTGCCGTTCTCGCTTACAAGATAATAAACATTGTTTTTCTTCACATTCGCTATTGCGGTTGCAGGATTCAGATTTATTTCAAGCGCACAGGTGAATATATTACGTCTGACCTCGACCTTATCTACATAAGGGAGCTTGTCGATAAGCCGCTGTCTTACCGCACCCACATCCATAAGTATCAGATTATCTCCCGTGTTTACTCCTGCGGCATCTATTATCTGCTGTTCGGTATACACCGTGTCGCCTGTTATCCTGTACTTTGACAGATTGAACAGTACGGTTGTCGAAAGCACCGCCAGTATTACTGCCGCCAGAATACCGAATATCACATAATATACAATGTACGCCGAAAGACGCTTCCTGCGTTTCTTCTCTTTCCTGTCCGACTTTGAACGGGGCTTGTTGCGCAGTACCCTGTTTTGTATATCCACAGGCTTCACTACAGGAATATCGGTGCGTGTATTTTCGCTTAAAAAGCTCGGCATTGAGCTGTCCTGCCTATCAGGACTGGCTGTCTTGTTATCCGTCCGCTCCTGCCTGTTATAAGCCGCAGGCTGTTTTCTTGTATCCTTTTTCTTTTTTGCCTGCTTTACCGTTTTTTTGTCCGCTTTTTTCTTATCGCTCTTTTTTCCTGCTTTGCTGCTGTTATTGTTTTCGGGTACGGGTGCGGGTATCGGCTGTCTTGTGTCGGGCTTGCGGTTCTTTGCCGAAGGCGGCATTTCTGTCCACATACCGCTTTTATCTCTTTTTATTGTGTCAGCCATTTTCGCACCTCCTTCTTTTAAATTCTTCTGATGTCTGCTCCCACGCTGTAAAGCGATTTCTCTATTGCTTCATATCCTCTGTCGATATGTGATATACCGCCTATTGTCGATGTTCCTTCCGCACACAGAGCCGCAATGACCAGTGCCGCCCCTCCTCTGAGATCGGGAGAAACCAACTCCGCCGCAGAAAGACGTCGTACTCCCTGCACCACAGCAACTCTGCCCTCCGTCTTGATTTTAGCCCCCATACGAAGAAGCTCGCTCACATGACGATAGCGGTTATCGAATATATTCTCCACAAACACCGCCGTTCCATCCGCCACAGTGCATACAGCCATAAGCGGCGCCTGTGCGTCTGTCGGAAAATACGGATACGGCATCGTCCTTATAGTATGCGGAGCCTTCAGCCTTTCCGGCGCTTTGATATAAATGCTGTCCTTGCCGAACGAATATACTCTGCATCCCATTTCCTTGAAAACAGGTACAACAGCCCCTATATGCCCAATATCCGCACCGCTCAGGATAAGCTCACCGCCTGTGACAGCCGCACAGCACATATAAGTCACCGCCGCTATCCTGTCGGGCATCACGCTATGCTCCGCTCCGCTGAGTTTTTCCTTGCCTCTGATAACTATCCTGTCAGTGCCTGCGCCGCTTATTTGCGCTCCGCAAGCCGTCAGAAATCCCGCAAGGTCGGTTATCTCAGGCTCTTTCGCCGCACCGTCCACCACAGTAACACCGTTTGCGGTCACCGCCGCAAGCATAATATTCTCTGTAGCGCCAACCGACGGGAACGAAAGCGATATTTCCGTGCCGTTAAGCCCTTTAGGTGCCGAGCAGTCAAGAAAACCGTGCGTTTCCTCAATCACCGCACCCATACTGCGAAGTGCCGACAGGTGCAGGTCTATAGGTCTCGGTCCCAGTTCGCACCCTCCGGGATATGACATTCTGCAATGTCCCGTCCTGCCAAGCACCGAACCGAGAAAAACTATCGAAGAACGCATTTCACGCATCAGCCTTACCGGTATCTCACAGTTGCCTATCGCACAAGCGTCCGATATAACGGTACTGCCGCTGCGCCTGCATTTTACACCTATATGCGAAAGTATACGCAGAGCCGCATCAACATCGGTAAGTCTGGGACAGTTATGTATTACACTTTCCCCGTCTTTTATCAGCACCGTTGCCGCAAGTATCGGCAGTGCCGCATTCTTTGCACCGTGGAGCGAAAGCTCGCCCTCGATTTTGCGGCCGCCGTTTATTATCAGCTTCTGTTTATCCAAATTATCACCCTCTCATAGCTTTTCTTCATATTATGCTACTGAGGATAATAAGGTGAAATCTTTACTTTATTCCCATAAGTTCCGTTATCTCACGGAGTATTATGCCTGCCGCATCATGCTTTGACAGCTTTGCGGCATTTTCGCTCATCAGCCTGAGAAGCTCAGGATCGTCCGCAAGCCTGTTCACAGTGTCGATAAGCACACTGCCTGTAAGCTCCTTGTCGTCAATTATCCTGCCTGCGTTTGCATTCTGCAATGTAAGCGCATTGTAATACTGGTGATTTTCAGCCGCATACGGATACGGTATAAGCACCGATGCCCTGCCTATCGCCATTATTTCCGTCAGCGTCATCGCTCCGGCTCTTGTTATAATAAGGTCGCTTGCACACATACAGGTATACATATTGTCAATATATTCCTTTATAATAAAGTGGGGATTTCCTGCGTCCACCCCGTCATCCTCAAGACTTTGCATAAACGTATCCCTGCCGTGCTTTCCGTAGCCGTGTATGTGATTTATATTGCCCTTTTTCTGCTCATAAGCAAGCAGCTGTACAACTGCCTCATTGAGCCGTGAAGCGCCTTGGCTTCCTCCTGCGGAAAGTATAGTCAGACAATCGGGAAGACCGAGCCTTTTCCTTGCCGCAGCCTTTTCCTCTATCGGAATATTGTTTCTCAGCGGATTTCCCGTTACTACGCATTTTTTGCATTCGCCAAGATGCTTTTTTGCGTCTTCCGTGCCGAGCATCACAAGGTCAGCCTTCGGCGCAAGCATCTTTACCGATACTCCGGGGAGAGAGTTACTTTCATGAAGTGCGGTTTTTATTCCGCATTTTATCGCCGTTTTCAGCACAGTTCCTGTCACATATCCGCCCGTTCCGATAACAAGATCGGGCGAAAAGTCGCTGAATATCTTTTTAATACACTTTCCTGCGCTGAGATAATAATGCACAGCCTGCACATTCAGCTTTATATTATGCGGTGTCAGCTTACGCTGGATACCTGCCATTTTTACCGATGCAAAATCATATCCCGCCTTTTTCACGAGCTTTGCTTCAAGCCCGTCGGGAGAGCCGATAAACAGTATATTCGTATCGGGAAATACTTCCTTCAGCTTATCCGCTATGGCAAGCGCCGGGTTTATATGTCCGCCCGTACCGCCTGCGGCAAATGCAACATTCATATTCTTTTCCTTTCACAAGCAGTAAATCAGGTGTTTGCGTCTTTGGATATACTGAGCAGTATTCCTACCTCAGCCAGCTGTGTCAGCAATGCGCTTCTGCCGTAGCTGAAGAACGGGAGCGAAATACCTGTATTCGGTATCGCATTACAGGCAACCGCTATATTAAGGATAGCCTGCAGGCCTATCTGCAAAGTAATTCCGAATGCCACCAGTGAGCCGAACTTATCCTTTGCCCTTGCCGCAATGAAAAATCCTCTCACCTCAAAAAGCACAAACAGAAGAATTACCGTCATACCGCCGAAGAATCCAAGCTCCTCGCATATTATCGAGAAAACAAAGTCGTTCTGGCTTTCGGGCAGGTAGTAATATTTCTGCCTTGAATTTCCGAGTCCCAGTCCGAACAGGTTGCCCGAACCTATAGTTATAAGCGACTGCGAGGTCTGATAGGTCGATTTTCCCATATCCGAGAAAGGATCGAGCCAGCCCTGCACTCTTTCCGTTATATAGTCCCACTGTACAACGTAGTACATTACAAGCACTCCGACTACAGCAAGCACGGCAAGCAGGATCAGACCCTTTGCGTTGCACTCTCCGACTATCATCATAGCGTATATCAGCACGCAGAAGATTATCATAGCGGAAACGTGTCTTTGTTCATAACAAAGCGCACATATAATGCCCATAAGGCAAAGATACAGCAGACAGCCGAGTATTCTTTCCTTTCTGCGTTCGTAATTTCTCTGAAGGAGATATGCTACAAGCAGGATAGATGCGATTTTCAAAAGCTCCGACGGCTGTATCTGCACGCCGGCTATAGTTATCCATCTCTTTGCGTCTGCAACAGCGTCGCCCTTGAAGATAACCAGTATCATAAGTATAACGCTGAATCCGAAAAATACCATTGCAGGATTAAGGCCGTTGCCGTTGTCAAAATCCTTCTTTTTGCCGATCATTTTAAACGGTCTTGCCCACATACGATAATCTATGCATGACAGACCTATCATCACGACAAATCCGACCACTGCCGCAACAAGCTGTTTTTGTGCGTAGGCGAAGCTGTTACCTTCCTCCTGTAAAGCGTAAGCGTAGCTTGCGGAGGACATCATGATAATACCCATAACAAGCAGTATTATTACTACAGTGAACAGCGGCATATCGAATCTTCCACGCTTTGCGTTAGGAACATATTCCATCACCGGTGCGGCAGGAAGATTATTCCTCCACTTTTTGAAGCTTCCGCTTTTGTGCTTGTTTTCTTTCTTGATTCTCTTTTCCGGAACAGGCTCAGCCTTTTGCTCCGGTATTGTTTCCCTTACGGGCGGAGTAAGCTGTATTCTTTCCGCTCTGCGTCTTTTTGAGGGATTATTCTTTTTACTTCCGTTGTTATTTGCGTTGTTATGTGTATCGTCACGCAGCTTGTCAATGTGTCGCTTTCCGTCTGTGTCACGGATGTTCTGCTCATACATTGCTTTTCTCTGCTCATAGCTAAGACCTTTTTTATCCGACACGGACAATCCCCCTTTCGATATATTTTAATCAGTTGCCGAAATACTGAAGTAACACTCCGACTACACAGGCAAACAGTTCTATAGCCGAGAACACCATTACGATCTTGCCCTCTTTCCAGCCGCTCATTTCAAAGCTGTGATGTATAGGTGTCATCTTGAAAAGACGCTTGCCTTTTGTCAGCTTATAATAAGTCATCTGTATCATAACCGAAAGTGCTTCCCAGATATACACCGCACAGCAGATGACCATTACGAATTCCGTTCCCGTACCTATTCCGACAGCGGTAACTATACCGCCTAAGAACATTGAGCCGGTGTCGCCCATCATTACCTTCGCAGGGTGAAGATTCCACACCATAAAGCCAAGACAGCCGGCACCTGCCGCCGCCGCAACAAGTCCCATCTCCCCCATACCTACAAGCGAGCATATAAGCACATACGCGCCGCAGTAAACAAGTGTTACCGATGAGCAAAGCCCGTCAATTCCGTCTGTAAGATTGACCGCATTTACAAGATACAGTATGCCAAGGCCCATTACTATATAGTAGAAGATTCCGAAATCCACCTGTCCTAAAAACGGGAAATTGATAACGGTAGAAGTATCACCTGCGATAACGTGAGAGGTAAAGAATGCGGCGATGATAAGCACCTGCATTATTATCTTCTGCATGGGCTTCAGACCCTCGTTCTGCTTCTTCTTTACCTTTATAAGATCGTCTACAAATCCGACAAAACCGAACATAAGAGCCATCACAACAGCCGATATAGCCTTTGCAAGCTTCTGTGAGCCTACGCCGTCCATATTTATCGCGCCGCTTGCCCACATTATCGCAATGCCTGCCGCAAACGAGATAACAACGCCTGCAATGAACATAACGCCGCCCATTGTAGGCGTGCCGTTTTTCGACTTATGCCAGGCAGGACCTATATCAAGTATCGTCTGACCGAATTTCAGTTTTCTCAGTGCAGGTATTGCCACAAATCCGAGCAGTGCGGTAATTCCGAAGCAAAGCACTGCGGTTATAACGGTAGCGGGAATATTCATAAATCAGTTTTCCTTCCTCTTCATTATATCTTTAACTATTTCCTTCTCGGAAAACGGCAGATACTCGTCGCCGATTATCTGATAGGTTTCGTGACCCTTGCCGCAAAGGATTATAACATCGTCCTTACGGGCGGTATCAAGCGCATAGGCTATAGCCTCACGTCTGTCTGTGATACATCTGCACGGCTTTTTACCGCTAACGCCCGTCATTACCTCCCTGATTATTTCGTCAGGATTCTCGTGAGCCGGATTATCTGAGGTGATAACGAGAATATCTGCATTATCCTCTGCCGCCTTTGCCATCATCGGACGCTTTTCCTTGTCCCTGTCGCCTGCCGCACCAAACACACAGATAAGTCTGCCCTTCGTCAAAGGTTTAAGCGTTGACAGCACCTTTATAAGTGCGTCGTCGGTATGAGCATAGTCTGTTATTACGGTAAAATCGCCTCTGTAGACAACGTTCATTCTGCCGTCAACACCGTCAAGATCCGAAAGTGCCTTTGCGCATTCCGTCATATCAAATCCGAGAGCCGCCACCATCGCTATCGCACACAGCGAGTTCTGAACGTTATACAGTCCCGTCATATTCATATCAACACGGCAAGCGGTTTTCTCACGCTCGTTTACAAGCATATACGAGCATCCCGTTGCATTCATCCTGATAAATTCCGCATGATAATCGGCATTGCCTTCGGTGCTGTAGGTTACCGCAATATCGGAAAACTCCTGCGCAAGCCTTTTGCCGTATTCATCGTCAATATTTATTACAGCGGTTTTGCACATTGTGAAAACACGCCTTTTTGCCTGAAAATAATTTTCCATCGTACCGTGATAATCAAGGTGATCACGGGTAAGATTCGTAAATCCTGCGACCGCTATTTTTTCATCGCCTATACGATACTGGTCAAGAGCCTGAGAGCTTGCCTCCATAACGCAGTAATCTGCGCCGTTGCTCACCATTTCTCCAAGCCACGAATACAGAACAGTCGCTCTCGGTACGGTAGGAGTACCGTGCTGTGACGACTTAAGCTTGCCCGAGCAGGTATCGTTTCCCGCCGTGCCTACACATCCGCACTTTTTACCGAGCGTGGTAAGAATATGCTTTACAAAATGCGCCGTAGTGGTCTTGCCGTTCGTTCCAGTGACCGCAAGCAGTCCGAGCTTCTCCGAAGGCTTACCGTAAAAGATGTTCAGCAGCCTTGCAAGGCACAGCCTCGTGTTATCTGTAACAAGCTGTTTTCCGCACTTTATATCGTGGTCGGTGACTATCATAACAGCACCCTTTGAAAGCATTTCAGCCGCAGCGCTGTGACCGTCGAACCTTGCACCTTTTACACAGACAAATATACTGCCCTGCTTTACCTCTGCGGTGTTGTCGGTAACACCCGTTACAACCGCATTTTGGGTCCCTGCCTTTTCGGCTTCGGGACAAATTTCATACAGCCTGATAATACCCACTCCTGTCAGAAAGATCAAATAGCCGAAAGCATCAGCCCGTTTCGTTATTTACAAGGAAATTGACCTCTATGACAGATCCTCTGTATACCACCAGTCCGGAATTAACGCTCTGGCTTACCGCCTTTGCTTCGCTTCCTGTTGCCGCACCGGTAATACTTATGTTGAGTCCTGCCTCGCTCAGTGCCTTGTTTGCTTCTTCGACCGTCATTCCTATTACATTCGGCACAGTAGACATTCTGTAATCCGATAACGGAATATCTCCCATATACAGCATTACCGTGCTTCCGCTCGGCATAACCGTACCTGCCGACGGCACCTGGCCTGTTACCTCTGTACCGTCCGTACTGCCTATGTACTCCGCTTTAAGTCCGGCGGCTGTAAGCTGTGCCTCCGCTCTTATACTGTTATATCCTCCGACCCACGGAACAGTAACATCCTGCTGTGCAAGCTCGTCAGCCGTATACTGAGGATATATTCCCATATATTCAAGGCCTTCCTTGAACACAGCCGATACTACGGGCGCCGCAATCGCACTTCCGTAGATATATCCCGATGTAGGCTCGTCACATACGACAAGCATAACATATTCGGGGTCGTCTATCGGCACTATGGCACAGAATGTCGCAACATATCTCAGTTCCGGTGTCTTTCCGCTGTTATAGTCGTCTATCTTCTCTGAAGTACCGCTCTTGCCGCCTATGCGATAGCCGCTCATATATGCGTTACCGCCGCCGTTTGCGGTTACAACGTCCTCAAGTATCTTACGCATCGTTGCGCTTGTTTCTTCGCTTATTACCTGACGTCTTACCACCGTCTGTGCAGACTTCACGACATTTCCGTCACTGTCTATTATCTTATCCACAACATACGGTGTGACGAGCTTACCGCCGTTTACGACAGCCGCCGCCGCTGTAACCATCTGTATGGGCGTAACCTTGGTCGTCTGACCGAATGCCGAGCTGGAAAGCTCAACTATTCCCATATCGGATTCTTTGACATACAGCGAATCCGCCTCACCCGGCAGATCTATTCCCGTCTTTTCGGTAAAGCCGAATGCCTCGAAATATTTGCTGAACTTCTCCACTCCGAGAAGCTGACCTATCTTTATAAACGCAGGGTTGCACGAGCGGATCATCGCCTCTGTAAGATTTGATACGCCGTGACCGCCAACGTTCCAGCATCTTATCTTCGTTCCCGCAACATCAGCAATGCCCGAGCATTCGAATGTGCTGTCAAGCGATACGACTTCCTCCTCAAGCGCCGAAGCGCAGGTGAACATCTTGAATACCGAACCCGGGATATACAGTTCGCTTACTGCCTTGTTCTGCCACTGCTTTCCCCATATCTCCTGCTTTTTAGCAAGTATTTCTTCCTCGGTCTTCTTGTCCGCCGACATCTTGGCAAGCGTCAGCTTGTCGCTTTCAAAGTAAACATAAGACGGATCGTTCGGATCGAATCCGGGCGATGTCGCCATTGCCACAATAGCGCCCGTTTTCGCATTCATAATAATTCCCGTACTGCGGTTTGCCAGCTTATGCTGTGAAACCGTGATTTCAAGATTCTTTTCAAGATAATACTGAAGTGTTTCGTCAATAGTCAGCACAAGGCTGTTGCCGTCCTTTGCCGAATAGCGTGCGGAATAGTCATAGGGCATTGCGTTTCCGTGAGCGTCTGTTGTTGTGATAACTCTGCCGTCCGTACCCTTAAGATACGAATTGTAGTATGCCTCGATGCCGTAGCCCTCTTCATTCTCGTTTACAAATCCCAGAACGCTTGCCGCAAGAGTTCCGTTAGGATAGCTCCTCTCGCTGTTTTCAACAGTGTAAACGGAATAACGGTTAAGGTTGTTTTTCAGCACAAAGTTGTTGATTTTTTCAACGGTACTGCGGTCTACCTTCTTCTTGACCACATAATAGCGTGAATCAGTATCCTTGCACGCTTCCGTCAGCGTTTCATATTTAACGCCGAGTATCTCGCTTATACCCTTGCATATAAACTCACGGTTCTCAGGCTCGTTTTTTTCAATGTCGCCCGGTGATATGATAACATCCCACACAGTAGTGCTTTGAGCCAGCACCTTGTTGTTGCGGTCGTATATCGTTCCACGTTTCGCCTTTATGTCAAAACTGCTCTGTTGCTGATCGGTAGCCATCGCAGACAGCTCCTTGCTGTCAATGACCGAAACCTTGAACAGCACACCGCTGACAATGCCGGTGACAACTATGCACAATATCATCAGAATTGCCAGTATGCGTTTTTTCATGCCTTGTGTGAGCTTTATGTCCATAGATTTCTCCTTGCCGATAAAATGAGATAACGGCAAACGCCGCCGATGATTCAAGCAATTAAAATTACTTTCGATAAAAAAGCATTATCCTTTCCTCGTAAACACAGCCGTATCAACGTGGAAAGGAGCCCTGCTTGTTCATTTATATGCCCTAAAATCCGAGATATTCTAAAATCCCGTTAAACCAGTCCTGAACAGTGACAAAGATATTGTCATTATCATTCTTCGCTGTTTCGGTCATGTTTCCGGTATTCATCTCAACGTATCTTTCCTGCGATGCGCTGACCTTCTGCATACCGAGTTCGCTGACTGCGTATTGCTCTACATTCTCAAGCGAAACCGATCCGCTGAGCTGATTGCTCAGTGCGGTATTTATGCTCTGTGCGTCCGATAACGCCTGCGTTTCGTTGCTTATCTTCAGATTGACCTCGCTGAGTGCGGCCTTGCTGTATAAGAACATTACAAACACTGCGAGGAAAACTGCGCCTATTACTGCCACTGCCACAGGTCTGCCCGATTTTGCAACGGAAGACGTAGCGACCTTAAGCTCCGGTTTCTTTTCGGGAGTCTGCTGTTCTTTTCTTTTTGACGTGTCGAACAAGGACATATCATAAGCCGTACTTGTTCTGTTGTGCGGTGTTGTCATTATTATTCCCCCTTTTTAAAGTTTCTCTATTACTCTGAGCTTTGCACTTCTTGAACGGTTGTTCACCGCAAGCTCTTCTTCGCTTGCGGTTATCGGCTTTCTGTAAACCGTTCTGCCTCTCGGTTTTTTTCCGCATACGCAAACAGGAAAATCCGGCGGACAGGTACAGCCTGTGCAATATTCTCTGAATGTATTTTTTACTATCCTGTCCTCTATCGAATGGAAGGTGATGATTGCGAGCCTTCCTCCTTGCGAAAGCCTTTCAAAAGCCTCCGACATTCCTTTTTTCAGTTCGTCAAGCTCACCGTTTACTTCTATTCTTATCGCCTGAAAAGTCTTTTTGCAAGGGTTCTTCTCCTTGCGGACCTTAAGCGGTACGTTCCTTTTTACTATCTCCGCAAGCTCCAGCGTTGTCTTTATCGGTGCGGTTTCTCTCGCTTTAAGTATACCGCCGACTATTCCGTGTGCAAATTTCTCCTCGCCGTATTCAAAAAGTATCTTTTCCAGCTGTTCCTTGCTGTATTCGTTAACAACATCATAGGCGCTCAGCCCGCTCTTGCTCATTCTCATATCAAGAGGTGCGTCCTCGTGATAGGAAAATCCTCTCTCAGCCGTATCAAGCTGATATGATGAAACTCCGAGATCCATCAGCACCCCGTTGACCTTGCCGACTCCGATTTCGTCAAGACTTTCGTCAAACGTCGAAAATTTCCTGTTGATAAGCGTGTGCGGATAATCCTTCAGCTTTTCCTCCGCCGCCTTTACAGCATCGGGATCACGGTCAAAGCCGATAAGCCTGCCCGTTGTAAGACGCTTTGCTATCTCGGACGAATGTCCCGCAAAGCCTGTTGTACAGTCAACATAAATACCGTCGGGCTTTATATCAAGCGATTCTATCGTTTCACTCAGCAAAACGGGTATATGAATAGGTTTTTCGCTCATATTTCCTCCCGTTTATATTCCAAGCTCAAGCGCAAGCTCTGTCAGATCTTCGTTATCAGCATTCGCCGCAGCCCATGCCGCCTTGTCCCATATCTCCGCAGTACCCTCAAGACCGACAACGACAACATCGGATACAAGACCCGCATATTCTCTCAGCGGCTGAGGCACAGACACTCTGCCCTGCTTGTCCGGTACGATCTCAAACGCACTGCCGAACAGAAAACGCTTTATGCTCTGAGTTTTCACCTGAGGCATCTCATTGATTTTCGCAACGAGCTTTTTCCAGCCCTCTGCGGAATACACCTTTATGCAGGCAGTACCTATAGTCTTTGCAAGCACAAGCTCATTACCCATCTCCTCACGGAGCTTAAGCGGAATATTCATTCTTCCCTTTGCGTCAAGCGTGGATTTGTATTCGCCTGTCATGAGCCTGTCCTCCTTTCTGTAAAAACCGTTTCAGGATATGCCGAACAGGTGCGGCTGACCCACTTTTTTCAAGAAAGTTGACTTAGTTGAAAAATAAGTGTTCAAAACCCCACCAAAGTGTCAAAAAGTGTACATTTATATTATACAGCCCACAGAAAAAAATTTCAAGTGGAAATTTTATCATTTACTCCAAAAAAGTATCTAAATGCAGTTTTTGAATTTAGTATATTTTGCACAAAAAACAGCCCTTGAAACAAGGGCTGAACATGATATTTATTGTTACTTTTCAACATATTGTACTTCTTGAAGCAACAGCAACAAGATATAGAGAAAGTGGTGCTTGTGACACAAAATCACAGCTTCCTGCAAAAAGATTTATTTTTTTCTGCGGACATACGTCACATACTTAAACAGGTATTTTTCACCGGTAACGATCTCCTCCTCGCTTTCCTTCTCCCATTCCGGATTATTATCAAGATCGGGGAAGAACGTATCCGCCTCAAAGCTGTGAAGGATCTTTGTTATATGCGCCTTTTCGCAATAAGGCAGAAGCTGTTCATATACGCTTCCTCCGCCAAGTACGAATATCGGCTTATCCGCCGTTTTCGAGTATTCCAGAAACTCATCCACACCGGTAAAGCACTTAATTCCGGGATAGTTTTCGGGGTGGTGCGTGATTATAAGGTTCTCCCTGTCGGGAAGGGGTCGCTTCGGAAAGCTCATATAGGTCTTGCTTCCCATAACTATTATGTTTCCGACCGTCATAGCCTTAAGCCTTTTCAGATCCGGTGAAAGATGTGCGAGCAGGTCGCCGTCCTTGCCTATCCCGTAGTTTTCATCTACCGCTACAATAATTTCCATCTTAAAAATCCTTTCATTATGCCGTTATCGGCTTTTATTTGGTTGTTCTTACATTGATATAAGTATATCCGCCGTTGGATGTTTTCCCGTTTATTACTTTATATGCCCTTATCCTGAATCTATAGGCTGTGTTGCGGCTCAATTTTGACACTGTGCAGCGCACATTTTTATTGCCCGACACAGCAGCTACCTGCACCCATTTTCCACCCTTATATTGCTCCAGTTTATAGCCTGTCGCAGTGGAGTTCTTGCTCCAGCCGAGCGTCACCGTACTGCTTGTACGCTTTGACGCTTTGAACGATGAGACATTTGTCGGGGAAGTCAGCGTATTATATTTGGTATATCCGCTGTGCGCTGTAGCATTTCCCGATGTTTTATATGCTCTTATGCGGAAGCTATACGCTGTTGCGGCTGTCAGCCCCGTTACCTTGTAAGAGGTTGCGCTGTTGCTGTTTATCACAGCTGCCTGCACCCATTTTCCGCCCTTATACTGCTCCAGCTTATAGCCCGTCGCAGTGGTATTCCTGTTCCAAGAAAGCGTTATTGAATTATACGAGCGTGCGGCGCATACAACGTTGCTTACATTGGTCGGTGATGTAAGAGTGCTTAAATTCGTATATCCGCTGTGCGCTGTAGCATTTCCCGATGTTTTGTATGCTCTTATGCGGAAGCTATACGCTGTTGCGGCTGTCAGCCCCGTTACCTTGTAAGAGGTTGCGCTGTTGCTGTTTATCTGTGCTACCTGCACCCATTTTCCGCCCTTGTACTGCTCCAGTTTATAGCCTGTCGCAGTGGTGTTCCTGTTCCAAGAAAGCGTTATTGAATTATACGAGCGTGCGGCGCATACAACGTTGCTTACATTGGTCGGTGATGTAAGAGTGCTTAAATTCGTATATCCGCTGTGCGCTGTAGCATTTCCCGATGTTTTGTATGCTCTTATGCGGAAGCTATACGCTGTTGCGGCTGTCAGCCCCGTTACCTTGTAAGAGGTTGTGCTGTTGCTGTTTATCTGTGCCACCTGCACCCATTTTCCGCCCTTGTACTGCTCCAGTTTATAGCCTGTCGCAGTGGTGTTCCTGTTCCAAGAAAGCGTTATTGAATTATACGAGCGTGCGGCGCATACAACGTTGCTTACATTGGTCGGTGATGTAAGAGTGCTTAAATTCGTATATCCGCTGTGCGCTGTAGCATTTCCCGATGTTTTGTATGCTCTTATGCGGAAGCTATACGCTGTTGCGGCTGTCAGCCCCGTTACCTTGTAAGAGGTTGCGCTGTTGCTGTTTATCACAGCTGTCTGCACCCATTTTCCGCCCTTATACTGCTCCAGCTTATAGCCTGTCGCAGTGGTGTTCCTGTTCCAGGAAAGCGTTATTGAATTATATGAGCGTGCGGTGCATACAACGTTGCTTACATTGGTCGGTGATGTGAGAGTGCTTAAATTCGTATATCCGCTGTGCGCTGTAGCATTTCCCGATGTTTTATATGCTCTTATGCGGAAGCTATACGCTGTTGCGGCTGTCAGCCCCGTTACCTTGTAAGAGGTTGCGCTGTTGCTGTTTATCACAGCTGCCTGCACCCATTTTCCGCCCTTATACTGCTCCAGCTTATAGCCTGTCGCAGTGGTATTCCTGTTCCACGAAAGCGTTATTGAATTATACGAGCGTGCGGTGCATACAACGTTGCTTACATTAGTCGGTGATGTGAGAGTGTTTAAATTCGTATATCCGCTGTGCGCTGTAGCATTTCCCGATGTTTTATACGCTCTTATGCGGAAGCTATACGCTGTTGCGGCTGTCAGCCCCGTTACCTTGTAAGAGGTTGTGCTGTTGCTGTTTATCTGTGCTACCTGCACCCATTTTCCACCCTTGTACTGTTCCAGCTTGTAGCCTGTCGCAGTGGTATTCCTGTTCCACGAAAGCGTTATCGAGCTTGTTGTTCTTGCGGCACATCTGAAATCGCCGACATCCGCAGGAAGCGTTTCAACACTTGTATAGGTGTATGAGCTGACTGACGAGCTGTTATACGCTTTTATGCGGAAACGATATGCCGTGCCTGCGCTCAGCGAGCCGATTTTACAGGATACGGTCGTATTTGAGGCAATATTTGCAATTTGTATCCATTTCCCGTCAGAATAGCGTTCAATTATATATCCCGTTGAGAAATTATTCACACCCCACGAAAGCGTAACCGTATTACTCGTTCTTTGAGTACACGACAGCTTATCCACCGGCAATATACCGCCGATTTTCAAAACAAGCGACGTACTTATACCGTTTATTTTTGCAGGCAGTGTGACAGTACCCGCCGCCCATGGCTTAACGCTTTGCGTATCGCTTATTTCAAGCCGACCGTGCAGCTTGGCACAAAGCTCGCCTATCGGATAATCCGCCGTACTTCCGTTTGTATAAACGACCTTCGCCCTGATTTTCGTTTCATTGTAAATAAATCTGAAATATGTACTGCCATCACTTTTCTTCGCATAATATCCGTCATTTCCCGTTGTAAGCGAATCCGCACCGTCAGTCATATACAGCGATACGCTCTTTACCGGGTTTTCGATAACGTTGAACGAAAACTTTGCCGTAACTCCGCCTACAGTGCAATAACCCGTGTTAGCACCCACAGAGAGTGCCTTATCCCCTTGTGAAAACTTAGGCTCATACCCCGTTATCTGCTTTAAATCGGCGGCGGTACAGCTGACCGTCGTACCGTCCGTGTAGATTATTTTTACATTGTAGTCATATCCTGCGAGTTCATATTCAAAGCGTTGCAATATGTTGCCGCTCTCGTCTGCGGCCACCCTGTAATCGCCCTTCACGTTACAGATTGCATTGATAGTATACATCGGAGTGACCGACAGCGACTTTATCCTTGTTGCCGCTACCGTGAAAACCGCCTTTGCACTTTTCGTGCCGAGCGTATATGTTACAGTGTGCCGACCGTTTCCCCACACACTTTCACTCTGCCCGTCCGAAATGACAAGCGGAGCTCCGAGCGTAGCCGTCAGTGCGGTGATCTCGCTTCCGGTATAGCTTCGGCTGTAACCGCCGTAGTCTACCGTCAGCTTTATTTTATCATAATCGTAAACGTCATAATAGCTTATCTGACTGTATTTACCCGTGCTGTCGTCATAACGGTAGCCAGTGCGCCTGTCCGAAACATCAAGCACAGATTGTATCGGTGTCACGCTTATTGACGCTACCGCATCCGCCGCATAAGCCCTGCCGTCATCGTCCTGCATAGCAAACAGCGATACCGCCGTAATAAAAATCACGGCGGTGGCAAAATATGACATTACTTTTATCAGATTTTTCACGCTATACATATTTTACTTTTCTTTCGGGAAATCACTTGCTCTTTACCAGTCCTAAAATATCGCCTAACTTAAGTCTGTTGCCTGTGTGCAGTATTATCTGCTCATACACACGGGCAACCAGCAGTGCCATAAGCACCACGAACACGCACAGGACCAGTACGGCAAGAAGCGCCTGAGGAATATCTATCGCCCCTGTCAGCAGTGCCGAGGGGATCGAGAACGGCGAGGAAATCGGCAGATAGTATGATACAAGCGCCATCGTGTTTGCCTCTCCGCCCATCGTGGACGGGAAATAAGCAAGATAGAAGCCGAGTACCCCTATTATAGACATAGGCTGCATTGCGGCATTAAGGTCCTCCATTCTGCTTACCGTAGCGCCTATAAGCCCTGCGATAAGCGCAAAGAATATAAATCCAACTATGAACACGACTATAATAAGCACAATTACAACAGGCGAGAATCCGCCGAGTGCATTTCCTACTTCATTCATAAGCTGACTTGTAACTGCTCCCGTTTCTTCAGACGAGCCTATGATTGATGATGACAAAGGCGTTGAAACAACGATTCCGAGTACGCCCGATACAATGATCATCATAAACTGTATCAGCGCAAGCGAGCCCATAGCAAGTATCTTGCCGATAATTATCGCAAGCGGTCTTACAGATGTCAGCAGAAGTTCCATTACCTTCGATGTCTTTTCCTGCGCTATCGACTGTGCGACCATCTGACCGTAAATAAAGATAAGCATAAACAGTACGATAGAGGACAGCATAGGCAGTACCATTTTCACCACAAAGCCGAAATCATTTTCGGTAGGCTCTCCCGCAACCGACTGGTAGACCGAAACCGTCTTGTTGGCAGCCGCAATCTGCTCGTCGGTAAGCCCTGCCCTTGACAATCTTACGCTGTCAAAAACGCTTTTAAAGGTTTCACCGAAGCCGTTTGCCGTACCCGATGACACCGATTCGTCACCCGGACGTGATGCGTAAATATCATACCCGATTTTGTTTTCCCTGATAACTATCAGCAGGGACTTGTTTTCACCCTTAACCTTTTCGGTAAGCGACTGAATATCTGCGTCCTTGCCGCAATCATTGATTTTTACGCCGAGCCCGGATAAAAAGCCCTCATAATCCTTGCCCGTTGTTATTCCCGTCGTATCGGCAAAATATACCGTGCCGACAAGTGCTTCCCCGTCACCCGTTATATCCCCGTCATCAGAGGCTGAACGGCTTCCGATAAGTGCAGGGAGAACTCCCGCAAGAAGTGCAATTGCAAAAACAAGCACAATGATGATTACCGAGCTTATCTTGAACGCCTTCGACTTTGCCGTCTGTCTGAAAGTAAAAGCAAATACGCTTTTCCAACCGTATGTACCTGTTTTCACGCCTCGTCACTCCTTCCTGCCTCTTTGTCGGCTCTTTCTATATTCTCAACAAATATTTCATGCAGGCTCGGCTCTCGAAGCTCATAACGCACAAGCGGCATTCCGCTGTCAACGATCATTTTAAGAAGCGATTTTGCCTGCTCCTCCGACTGTATTTTAAACGTGAGCTTATCGGGAGTTATCGTTTCGGGTACAAGACCGCACTGTGCGGCAAGCGGCAGTACATCGCCGTCACACTTTACCGACAGGTTCACTCTGCCGTAGCTTTTCTTTATCTTGTTAAGGTCGCCCTGCAATACCGCCGTACCGTGATGAAGTATCGTAATATCCTTGCAGAATTCTTCTATTACAGGCATCTGGTGGCAGGACATGATTATATACTTTTTCTTATCTATCTGCTCGTTTATAACGCTCTTGAAAAGATCGGCGTTAACAGGATCAAGTCCGCTCAGCGGCTCATCAAGTATGATAAGCTCAGGGTCTGCGACAAGTGCCGCTACAAGCTGTACCTTCTGCTGATTTCCCTTTGAAAGCTGCTCCGCTCTCTTGTTCTCACAGCCGCTAAGCTCAAGCCGCTTGAACCAGTACGCAAGCGACTTCTCAATATCCGCACTGCGCATACCTCTCAGCTTTGCAAAATAGGTCAGCTGTTCGCTTATCTTGTATTTTGGATAAAGCCCGCGTTCTTCCGCCAGGTATCCGACTTTTTCGGTGACAGGCGATAATGCCTTACCGTTCCACAGCACCTCGCCGCTGTTACGGCTGAGCATACCGAGTATTATTCTTATAGCGGTGGTCTTGCCTGCGCCGTTTGTTCCGAGTAAGGCATATACACCCGGCTCGCTCAGTGTAAAGCTGAGCGGATGAAGCGCCGTGAAATTACCGTATTGCTTGGATATTCCGTTTACTTCGAGCGACATATCAGTATTCGTTTCCTTCCTGTATTCTGCGATAAACGCCGTCCTTGCCGTCTGTCGCATTTATTCAAGTATAACACAAAAGCCGCAATTAAGCAACATCCGGTAAATTTTGCACGGAAATTGCCAACTGTTTATGTGTTATATTAACAGTATAACCACTTCGATCCGATTTGTCAATACTATTTCGCAAATTTTTGCAATTTTTTTGAAAAACTTAATTTTTCTTTTTTCCTGCCGATATTAATTATAAGGAATATTGTATGTCGGTTACAGCTTACAATACGGTTTTACGATTACAGATTAATAATCAGGAAAGGACTAACTGATATGGAAATAGCAAAGGTAGCAGAACAGGCGGCTGTCACAGCTCAGACAGCACCAAAGACAAGCGTACAGACATCAACGGAGAAGGCAAAAAGCACCCTCACAGCCGATAACGCCGACAAATATGTAAAAAGCGAGGACACCTTCACACCCGCATATACAAAGAAATCGGCACAGAAAAAAGAGGTCGACAACGCAGACAGATCACAGTTCAGAACTGTCGCACAGTCAAAGGCAGACCACCTTGCAAGTGTAGTCGAAACTATAATCGCTCATCAGGCATCAAGCACAACAAATAAAAACACAAAGCAGATAGAGCTTTCCGAAGAGCTTAAGAGCCAGATTGAAGAAGCAACAGGAAAGAAGTTCGAAAGCGAAGATGTGACCGACAAGGAAAGCAGTGCTGATTACTGGGGAGCAGAAGCTACCGCAAAGCGTATGTTTGAATTTGCAAAGAATCTCGCAGGCGATGACAGCAAGTACGCCGATTCTCTCAAGGACGCTTTTATCAAGGGCTTCGGCCTTGCTGAAAAGGCTTACGGCGGCAAGGGCAAATTACCCTCTGTATGCTATGAAACATACGACAAGGTGATTGATATGTTCGACAGCTGGGGCAAGGAAAAGACAGAAGATAAGGCAGACGGCAAGGATACTGTAAAAGTAGAGGCGGGCAATAAGTCCGAATCATCCGCACAGTAAGACGTAAAGACAGCTTCAGAGTACCTTTACACAGCACACTGTCTTAAATCACACCGAATAATGCTTTTACATAGTCTGAAACGGCTGTGTAAAAGCATTTTCTTTTGTAATCAGTACAGATTTCTGAGATTTTATATACCTTTTATTTACATTTTTCGTAATTTTATTACAAATTCATCTTGACATATTCTCGGATTTCTGATAAAATTTCCATAGTATAATAAGATAACTGTCGATAGAAGGTTATCTTAAGCGTATTCTATAAAACAAGAAGGGTTCGGCGGTCTGTTGGCAGACCGTTTTTCAGTTATGAAAAGATTTGATTTCAAGGCACTTGCAAAAATATTCATAAAATGCACCGCAGCCGCAGTTTTAAGTGCGGTTTTAATATTGAGCGGCTGCTCCGATAAAAGCACAGTATCGTCAGACGCTCTGCCCGTGATAATTATAGGCAGCGACGAATACGAGCCGTACAACTTCAGCGACAAAAACGGCAATCCCGCAGGCATAGACGTGGAGATTGCAAGCGAGGCATTTCTCAGAATGGGCTATAAAGCGCAGTTTAAAAACATTGTCTGGAATGAAAAGGATGAAATGCTCGCTGACGGCAAGGTCGATTGTCTGTGGGGATGCTTTTCGATGAACGGCAGAGAAGACAAGTACCGATGGGTAGGACCTTATATGAACAGCAGACAGGCTGTAGCCGTCAGAGCCGACAGCAATATCTACTCTCTGTCCGATCTCAGCGGAAAAAGAGTTGCCGTGCAGTCAAGCTCCAAGCCCGAAGAAATACTCTCACAAAAGAGTGCCGATATTCCGCAGGTAAGCGGACTTTACTGCTTTGTCAGAACCGAATATATTTTTGCCGCCCTGCGTAAGAATTATGTCGATGCTGTCGCAGGTCACGAGTATATGCTCCGTGTTTTCATAAACGAGTCGGACGATAAATACAGATTGCTTGACGAAAGCCTGCTGCTGTCAAAGCTGGGCATCGCCTTTGCCAAAGACAGCGACTCCGCACTTCCCGAAAAACTGAGAGCAACGCTCTGCGATATGAAAAATGACGGCACACTGGCGAAGATTGCCGTAAAATACGGACTTGACGCAAATACCGCACTCGGAGGTATAACCCTTGAATAAATTAGAGCACAAAAAGCACTATCGCAAGCCGATCTTTATTATAACCGTAATAGGAATAATTCTGGCGGCAGGGATTTTCTCCGTTTTTTCATATTTCAATACAATGAACGCAAAAAACGTGACCGACCGCACAATAGAATATATCAGAAGTCAGTGCATCCGCTATGAAGAAATAACTGCATCCGACCTTACAAAGAGCCTTTTCAGGATAATCGACAAGACGCAGGAAATAAGCCGTGACATTGCGAATTTCAACGATTGCTCCTTCAGCAGACTCAAAGAATTCGTAACAGATCTCAGCATCACCGGAGTTATCGTGCTTGACGAAAACGGCACACCCGAAAACGAGTATTACACCGATGATACAGGCTATAACGTGTGGCAGGATTACATAAAGCAGAAAAAGCTGACAAGTGTTGCGGTCGATACCTCAAAGACCTACTCGGACAGACTTTTCTCGTTGCCGTATGACGCAGACGGCGAAAGCGATTACTGCTACGACTTTGCGGCGGTCACCAGAAAAGATAAAAATGGGATCGTATTCGCCTATCTGAAGCAATCGAAAGAAACTATCAATAACGGTCAGCTGACTCTCGATTCTCTGTTTTCAGGCTTCAACCTTGCAATGAACGGCCATATCATACTGACAGACGGCAGTAAGGTTATAGCCACAAACAACGATTTATACAAGGGTAAAGCGGTTTCAGAATGCCCCGTGATAAACAGCTTTGCAGGAAAAAACACCAATGATGCCGATTTTATAAGGATAACCGACCCTTACGGCGCTTATTACGGCGGTATGGATAAATGCAGAGGCTACTACGTCTACGTTTACTACCCCGCAAAGGAGGTCTATATCGGTAGCTGGACAGCCACCTTCATTTTTACAACGCTTTATATAATACTCTTCCTTGCCGCAAGTCTTATTTACAGGGTGATAAGCATAAGGCACCTGCGTGAAAAACATATCACAGAGGAAAAATACAACGAAAAACTGCTGAAGTCTGCCGAAGAAGCAAGACGTGCGAATGCCGCCAAGAGCGACTTTTTACGCAGAATGAGCCACGATATAAGAACGCCGATAAACGTCATAATGGGAATGACGGAAATTGCCGACAAGAACGCCGACGATGCCGAAAGGCAGGCAGAGTGCAGAGAAAATATCCGTACAGCGTCAGGCTATCTGCTTGAGCTTGTAAACGATGTACTTGATATGGGCAAGCTCGAATCCGGCGAAACCTACCTTGAGCATGTTCCCTTCGACCTGTACGAGATGTTTGACGAGATTGCCGTCCTTAACGGGCAGAGCCTTCAGCGAAAGAACATCACGCTTACCTTCGAGTATTGCGAAAACCTTCACAACAGGCTGATAGGAAGCCCTCTGCACGTCAAGCGTATTCTTATGAATATCATAGGCAATGCCATAAAATACGGCAAAAACGGAGGCTATGTAAAAGTTTCCGTCAGCGAATCCGAGTTTGACGAAAAAATTCCCGATACGGTTGTTATAAATATAACGTGTAAGGACAACGGCATCGGTATGGGCGAAAACTTTATGAAGGTAATGTTCGAGCCGTTTATGCAGGAAAACGATCACGCCAGGACCTTCTATCAGGGTACGGGACTCGGTCTTGCTATTACCAAAAGGCTTACCGAAAATATGAACGGTAAGATAAATTGCGTAAGCCGCAAGAACATCGGCACCTGCTTCACAGTAAGCCTGCCGTTTGAAACGGATAATTCGTGCGAATGCACCGACAGGAGCAAAGTCACCGTCGGAGAAATCTCGCTCGAAGGACTTACAATACTGCTCGCAGAGGATAACAGGCTTAACATGGAAATAACCGAATTTCTTCTCACAAACGAGGGTGCCACCGTAATTAAAGCGTGGAACGGCAAAGAAGCAATCGAAATTTTCGAGCTATCCGAAGAATACAGCATAGACGCAGTGCTGATGGATATAATGATGCCGGTAACAGACGGCATCACCGCAGCAAAGGCGATACGTTCAATGGAACGTGCAGATGTTGCCACCGTTCCCATAATTGCGCTTACGGCAAACGCTTTCACCGATGACAAGGAAAAGTCACGCAGTGCAGGAATGAACGAGCATCTGTCGAAGCCCGTAGACTCGTCAAAGCTGAAAAGCGTAATTTCCGGATACACCGGCAAAAAAGATCTCACGCTGAGAGAATGCTACCTTCTTGCAGGCGAAAGCTATGACGATCTGCTTTCCCGTCTTGGTTGCGATGAAAAGATAGTATATAATGCGGTAAAGGAATTTATGCTCGACCTGCATTACATAAGGCTTCTGCGTGCGATCGAAACCCGTGATACCGAAACTGCCTTCAAGGCCGCCCACACAATGAAAGGTATCTCGGCAAACCTCGGGTTCACTAAAATGTACTCTGCGTTCTCCCTTGTCACAGAAGAACTGCGTTCAGGCAATATCGAAAAAGCCGCCGAGCTTATGACCCGTGCGACCGATGAATATCAGAAGATAATTGCCGCTTTCAAAAGATGTATGTTCGATTAATAAGTTAAATCACATATAAAACCCACAGCCTTCCCCCAAAAAGCGCTACACCAAAAATGTACCGCTTCAGATTGTCGATAAACCGATTATTATTAAACCCCACACAGTGAAATATATTGCCAACACCGCCGAAAACACTTTCCGCATTGACAAGGCATTAATATTTTCGTGAGCGTATCAGTGCCACTGCACTGACATTGACCTTTCAAAAACATACTATCCCTCGAAAAGCACTATATTCTTGCCTCCCTTGTCAAAGGGAGGTGGATTGACGGCAAGGCACAAACTGTTGCTTTGTTGCTTTCTGCTTGCGATATTCCCACCATTTTTATATTGCAAACTTTTCTGCCGTCAAGACGGAGGGATTGGTTTACACCACCAACCCTTCCAAAACCGCACTACCCTCCCGTAATATTGCAGTGCTTACCATAAACAATTTGCAAGAAAAATAAGTTTTGGGTTATGGTTGATAGTTGACAGATTATAAACTCAGTGAATGGTTAGAAGTTAGTGCAACGGGAGGGGCAAGCGAGGCAAGGATGCCTTAGCGTGTGTACCCAAAGTTTCGCAAGGATGCGAAATAAATAAAGTACACACAGACCCTCGCCCTACAAAAAGAGAAAATGATAGCAAATGTAATAAATAGCCGTGCAAATAAAAACAATGCGGCTGTCCGACAAACAGCACTATCGGTAGCCTACTATCGTAGCCGAAGCTGAACGATATAACAGAAGTACATCAAGCAATAGACTTTTCTGCAACCCAAAGCGCTACACCAAAAATGTACCGCTTTTTTAATACCACCCTTCACCCCCCTTAACTAAAAATTCACCAAAACAGCTCATTTTTTCCTTTTTTTCTATTGATTTTTTGATAAAATTGTACTATAATAAAATCAAGATTAAAAAATAATTGAGCATTTTCAACAAACTTAGTTCAAATGTTGCTAAAGTCGCACTTTACTGTACCCGATTTCTTTTGAAGGGAGGCGTAGATATGAAAGTATTAAGAGGTAAAAGCCTGAACGCTTTTACAGTAAGCGGACAGGCATTCAAGTTTGAAAGAAAAATCACCACCGTAAGCTGCATACATACGCCGAGTGCAGAGGATGAAGCAGGTCGGTTCGCTGCGGCACAGCAGACAGCTCTTGAACAGCTGCACGAGTTGCGTGACACGGCAGTGAGCAAGGTTGGAAAACAGCTTGCGAAAATCTTCGATATACATATGGTTCTGACGCTTGACGACGATTTCAGCGATGCCGTCAGAAGCATAATCTCTACCCAGCACGTCAACGCCGAATACGCAGTATCGCTTACATCCTACAACTTTTCGAAAATCTTTGCCGCAATGGATGACGATTATATGAAGGCACGTTCCGCCGACATTCACGATATATCCGACAGGCTCGTTTCCATTCTTTCCGGCAGAAAGCAAAAAAGCACAAAGGATTTTGCAACAGGAGCAAACAAAATAATCTGCACGGAGGACTTCCTCCCCAGTGAAATAATACAGTTCTGTGAAAACAACGCACAGGGCTTTCTGACGGCTTTCGGCTCGTCCGATTCGCATTCTGCGATTCTCGCAAAGAGCCTTGATATTCCGGTTATTGTTGGTCTTGGCTGGGATTTGCTGAACGATGTACGCACAGGCGACAGCCTGACCGTTGACGGCAGAGAAGGCACGGTAATATTGAACGAAAAAAGCGAGAGCTTCGTTTCCTGAAACAGTAAAGATATAAAAACGCACGGCGCAACCGTTACGATTGCACCGTGCGTTTTTGCAATAAATTAAAGCTTAGCTTTTATCCTGAATCCACGCTGATATATCTCCGATGTACTCAGTCGCAGACACAGCGATTATTCCGTTTCCTCGTCATAATCTTCGCCCGCAAAATGAGCGTCATACTCTTTCCTTATCCCGTCAAACTGTGAATCGGCAAGAAGCTCCTTCACGCCTTCGTATGACGATTCATACATTACCGCACCGTTGTCTATCTCTTTACGGTATCCCTTCTCAGCGTGCTTCAATAACAGATACGCCATTACTATATCTGTGTTCATTCTGCCACCCCTTGACATCTCTCTGCCCAGTGCATAGCAAAGGCTGGGATAATACTGTAATTCTTCGCAATATACGATTGAATTACTTTCCCACTCGCCGCCGACCACACGGGAAAAAGCAATATTATAGTAATACAGCGATAATTCCACGTCCTTCACATTCCACTTGTCAGAGGAATATATATCGCCGAGCTTGTACATCGCATCAATAACTCCGTTTTCAGCGGCAGTCTTGAAATACGCTATTGCCAAAGATGTGTTCTGCTCAATATCACGTCCGTAAAGATAGCAGTATCCGAGATTGGATACCGCATTCATATCCCCCATTGCCGCCGCCAGCCTGTAATACTCAACAGCGAACCTGTAATTACCCTCTGCATACAGCTTTGCGCCTCTCCTGTTTATGTAGCCGGCGTCTTTAAGCGCCACCGCATTCATATCGGCATTAGTAAGCACAAATGTTTCGTTGCTCATGTTTTTTACGCCTCCGTTATATCTTCTTATTCTCTTTCAAGATCAAGCTCAAATGTCAAATCTGCATTTTCGCTGTCAGCTTCCAATTCCACTTTTTTTGATATTTGCATCAATTCGTCAACCGTATCATTGCCGCCGGTACTGACATGAATTCCGCAGATACTCAGAAAAAGCGATGAGTTGTTTTTGCAGAATACGGTAACTACCGCATCGCTCAGGTCATCATCATATCCCTTCTTCTTTAAATAAAACATATCGGTAATAATATCTTTTACTGTTTCCAATCTGTCTTTATCTGCGTCGGGATTGTTAAGTGCAAATTTGTCACACACTGCTATACATTCTTTTTTATTCATTATGATTTCCTCCTATAATTTCAGCAATCTTGCTGAAAGCCAAGCCTATATTCACAGTGCCGTCTGTTTTAGCATAGAATTCAATGTTGTCACAATAATTCAGTAACTTTATGAAAACTCGTGGGTTGTTGATAGTGATTCTTTTGCCTTCGATCACGATACCCGCAGCAGTGATAAAAGGAGTGTTAAATTCGGTTTCGACAGTCACATCTTCACCGCTGACGCAGTAGTTGATTATGTCTTCGGCAATTGTGACTTTTGATAACTCAAGCGGAATGTTAAGATATACATTCCCTGCGTCTTTTTTCATAAGTTCTCTGAAAAGCTCAATGACATCATCATCTGTGAATTCTTCATCGTCAAGAAGCTCATTTTCTTCTTCCATATAACGCTCCTCCTTGTGTGCATTCTATTCATATTCTGTGAATATAAACATTTTAGCATAATGCCTGTACAATAAAAAGGACAGCTTTCAGAATTCTGAATGTGAATTTTACACACAAAAAAAAGCACCTGCAAATTGCAAGTGCTTTTCTTTTTGATGGAGGCGCCACCCAGATTTGAACTGGGGATCAAGGTGTTGCAGACCTATGCCTTACCACTTGGCTATAGCGCCAAAAAAATTGGAGCGGATTACGAGGCTCGAACTCGCTACCTCCACCTTGGCAAGGTGGCGCTC
>OHSS01000050.1_pt1 | contig 44824 bp, 38 predicted proteins | sample 1578781 | NCBI WGS metagenome assembly OHSS01 (sample SAMEA3879554, study PRJEB24766) | human gut metagenome | biome: human-associated habitat; feature: feces | place: USA | collected 1985/1987
TTAACAATAATTATATTTACTAATGGAACATCTTAGACGATTGAAAAAAGTTATAAACTGGCTTATTTTCAAGGAAATAGCGGAAAATGAAAGGGCTTTGGCTGAAACTCTGGGATATACAAAGTCTTCTTTCTCTCAGATTGTTACGGGTAAAGTGCCTCTTTCCGAGAAGTTTATGAAGCGAATTTGTTCCCTTGATGAAAATATAAACTTTGTTTGGCTTCAATCAGGCGAGGGAGAAATGTTCCTTTCTAATAATCTGAACAGTGAAGACAGCGGGGTGGCTGTTCCTAAAGATGTTTGGGAAATTATCAAGCAGCAAGCGGAAAGCCTTTCAGCCCGTGACAAACAAATAGATGAATTAATGGAAATGCTGAAAGAACAGATTCAGGAGAACAAAAAAATCAATGCCCGCCGGGAAGGGAATGCAAGCTCTGCCGTTGCCGTATAGCGGTTGTCGGGAAAAGTGTTTTCAAAATACCTAAATATGGATATGAATAGAAGACTTCAAGATATTATAAAGTATAAGACTGGCGGGAGACAGACCGCCTTTGCAGCCCTTTTGAATTGGTCGCCGCAATATCTGTCTAAACTTCTGAAAGGCGTTGATTTCGGGTTGCAACCCGTAGTCTCAATCATTGAGGCTTTGCCCGAGATAAACGCCCGTTGGTTCTTGACGGGGCAGGGGGAAATGCTGAGTGATGAGAAACAAGCGGACTTGCGCCGTGAAGCCCTTGAACACGTTTATCAAGTCATGGAACTTGAACGCTTCATTCCCGTTATGACCCCCGATGAACTTCGCATGTTTGAACGTCAGGTCAGAGAGGGGGAGAAAGCCGATTTCAGCCCCGACACGATTCAATCATGGAGGGAACGCCTTAATGTCCGGGAGAGAGAAATTAACGTCAAATTTGCAACCGCAGCCGCAAAATCAGATGAATTATGCAGACAGAAGACAGCCAAAAGATAGTACGCCGTTTTTTTGAGGCTCTTTACCGCTTGAAAGATGACGGGAAAATAAGAGGTAAGCAGACTTTTACCCGTGAGTTTGATATAAATCGCTGGAATTTGAACAAACTTGAAAAGAACTTGGCAAGTGACATTTTTCAACCCGCTTGGTTGACTTATATAGTGAAAGAATACAAGGTTTCCGCACGCTGGCTTCTGACGGGCGAGGGAGACTTCTATGAAACGAGGACAGGGGCAAAGCCATGAGGCTGCCCCCGTCTCTTATTCCTTGTTGTCATCAGCCCCGAAAATATCGGGTATCATCGCAACCGCCTCCTGCTTTTTCTTATCAAGGATTTTCGCATAAATCTGTGTTGTAGAAAGCTCCTTGTGCCCGAGAAGTTTCTGAACCGTGTAAATGTCTGCGCCGAGGTCAAGCATGAGGACAGCGAATGTGTGCCGCCCTGAATGGAACGTGATGTCTTTTGTTATTCCCGCCCTGTTTGCCCACATCCTTAACTCAGCTATCATATAGGCACTGTATTTGAAACCGACAAAAACCCGGTCATCAGGTTCACGGCGAACCCCCATGTATTGAACCGCTTGTTTATTGATGTCAAGGTATTCTTGCCCGCCCGTCTTCTTCTGTTTGAAGATTATCCGGGTAAAGTCTCCTTGCTGCTGAACTTCACGCCAACGGAGTTTCTCAATGTCTGATTTGCGAAGACCTGTCAGGCATGAGAACATGAACGCATTTTTCAAGGCTGGGTATTTGCAATGGGCAGCAGCCATCGCCTTGACTTCTTCCAAAGTCAGATAACTTCTTTCTGTTTCAGCTTGTTTGAAACCCTCAATGCCACGAAGTGGGTTATGCGGTATTATCCTGTCTTCAAATGCTTGGTTGATGCAGGCACGGAGTTTGTTGAAGTAACTGACCTTGCTGTTTTGTGAAAGCGGCTTTGTCACTTCTTCCGTTGTGATAATCTTCCGTTTGTCTCTGCAACGGGCGTTCTTGTCAAGGTGTTCACGAAAACCGATTATCCATTCAGGTGTTATGTCCTTGAATGTGGTGTTAGGCTTGCAATACCGTTCAAGGTGTTTGAGGCAGCTATACCAATTACCCCAGTTTCCCCGGCTCTCGGGGTTGCCGTGACGTTTCTCACACATAGCCCGGTAATAGTCAAGAAAGTTCGTTTCAAGTTTGTAGGCGGCGTTAAAACCGTATTCTCCGTTTTGAAGTTCAACAACCCGCTTGGCTTTTATCGCCTCGGCGAGTTGAAGCGTCTGACGGTTCTTCTCCTTATCCTTTCTGTTCGTTTCAGGGATAAGATAGAGTTTCAAGTATTCATAAGACCTTTTCCCGTTCAGGTAGATGTCGAGGTATAACGTGATATTCCCCGAAGCGGTCTTTCTCTGTCTGAGCCTTATCGGTTCTTTCGATTTTCCCATAATTTTTGTTGCTTTTGTTGCTGTTTTCGATACGAGCAACAAAATAACAACAAAAAAATAATAAAACGGGTATAATCAGAGAAAAATTTCATATCGGTTTATATGGTATGTAAAACATTGATTGATTAACTGTTATCTATCATTGATTACACCCGTTTTGTATGCCTTTTGCTTTCCGTTTTACTTACTTCACTTTCCGATGCAAAAGTGCTTGAAGATGTTTCCCAGCACCTCGTCCGTTTCGATGGTGCCGCCCACAATCTCGCCCAGGTGGTGGAGGCACTCACGCAAGTCTTGGCTCACGAAGTCGCCCGAGAGGCCCGAAGCCAGCCCGTCCTGTACGCGGTGGATGGCCGTGAGGGCATGGGTCAGCGCTTCGTAGTGGCGCACGTTGCTCACCACTACGTCCGTTTGCGACAGGTCCGGCAGGGAGGCGAAGTCCACCAGCCGCTTTTGGAGGTCGGCCAGCCCGTCTTTCTGCTTGGCGGAGAGGGACATGACGAAGGCGTTGTCGGGCAGGTCGTCGAACGCAGGCGTAGGGGCGTCGGTCGAGGGCAGGAGGTCGGCCTTGTTGAGCACCAGCACGAGGTGCTTGCCCTCGCATCGGGACAGGATGTCGGCACGCAGCTGGCGGTATTGCTCGCGGGCGCGGGTGGCGTCGATGACCCACAGGACGATGTCCGCCTGCTCCAGTTTCTGGAAGCTCCGCTCGATGCCCAGGCTCTCGATGGTGTCGGTGGTCTGGCGGATGCCGGCCGTGTCGATGAAGCGGAAGGTGATGCCGCCAAGGCTCAAGGTGTCTTCGATGACGTCGCGTGTGGTGCCGTGGATGTCGCTCACGATGGCGCGTTCTTCGTTGAGCAGGGCATTGAGCAGGGTGGACTTGCCTGCGTTCGTTTCGCCCACGATGGCCACGGGGACGCCGTTCTTCAGGGCGTTGCCCACGCTGAATGTGTCGGCCAGGCGGGCGATGACCTGCTCCACACGGGCGGCGATGGCCTCGAGCTCCGAGCGGTCGGCAAACTCCAGGTCTTCGTGGTCGCTGAAGTCCAGTTCCAGCTCCATGAGCGAGGTAAGATGCAGGAGCTGGTCGCGAAGCAGGGCCAGCTCGCGGCTAAAGCCTCCGCGCATCTGGTTCATGGCCATGCGATGGGTGGCGGCCGAGGTCGAGGCGATGAGGTCGGCCACGGCTTCGGCCTGGCTCAGGTCCATCTTGCCGTTGAGGAAGGCGCGCTGGGTGTATTCGCCTGGCCCTGCGGCACGGCACCCCTGGCCGATGAGCAGTTGCATCACCTGCTGGAGGATGTAGGCCGAGCCGTGGCAGGAAATTTCCACCGAGTCCTCGCCCGTGTACGAATGGGGCGCGCGGAAGAGGCTGACCAGTACTTCGTCCACTACTTCGCCTGCGGGCGAGAGGATTTGGCCGAAGGTCAGGGTGTAGGCGGCCCGTTCTGCCAGGGGTTTGCCCGAGGCAGGTGTGAAGAGGCGGTCGGTGATGGCTATGGCGTCGGGGCCCGACACGCGGATGATGCCGATGGCTCCGCCTGGGGCGGTGGCGATGGCGCAGATGGTATCTTGGTTCATTTTCTCTTTGTTGACGATGTATTCTGTTCTCAGATGCGGTCGAGCACCGTCTGGATGAGCGTGTCGATGGTGTTCTTGTAGCCCGTGTTGGCCTCTTTGATGAGGCGGTTGGCGATGACCATGCAGACGGTCGTGGCCTTGTGTCCCAGCAATCGTGACAGGCCGGCGAGGGCCGAGCTCTCCATCTCGAAGTTGGTGATGTGCATGCCCTGGTATTCGAATTGCTCAATCTTCTCGTTCTGTCGTGGGTCGGCCAGGGGGATGCGGAGTTCGCGTCCTTGAGGGCCGAAGAAGCCTCCTGCGGCGATGGTGACGCCACGCACCATGTCTTGGCGGGCGATGCGCTCGACGAGTTCGGCATCGGCATCGATGACGTAGGGGGCGGGGGCGCAGAGGTTGCCCGTCCATCCCATGTGGTTCAGGAAGGCGCGTTCCATGGCGAGGTCGCACACGGCGTTTCGCCCTGCGTAGAAGTTGAGCAGGCCGTCGAAGCCGATGGACTTGGCCGAGCAGATGAAGGTGCCTACGGGTGTGTTGGGCTGGAGGCCGCCGCACGTGCCGATGCGCACCACCTGGAGCTGGCGGAGCTGGGGCTTCACTTCGCGCGTCTGGAAGTCGATGTTGGCCAGGGCGTCGAGCTCGTTCATCACGATGTCGATGTTGTCGCATCCGATGCCTGTTGACACCACCGTGATGCGCTTGCCCTGGTAGGTACCTGTAATGGTGCGGAACTCACGGCTCTCTACCTCGCACTCGCGGCTCTCGAAGTGGGATGCCACGAGGGCCACACGACCGGGGTCGCCCACGAGGATCACTTTGTCGGCCAGCCATTCGGGTTTCACATGCAGGTGGAAGACGGAGCCGTCTTCGTTGATGATCAGTTCGGAAGAAGGAAAGTATTTTTTCATATTCGGAATGGGTTTAAAAATGGGTTACTTGTTATTTTTATCTCATTTGTTCAGCGGCGTATTGCTTCCACCTGTAGTGGGGCGGGCAATGGTTTCGCGCATGTCCGTATCGGCTTGGATGTTCTTCATGCGATAGTAATCCATGATGCCCAGGTTGCCGTTGCGGAAGGCTTCGGCCATGGCTTTGGGCACTTCGGCTTCGGCTTCGATAACCTTGGCGCGGGCTTCTTGTGCCTTGGCCTTCATTTCCTGCTCGCTGGCCACGGCCATGGCACGACGCTCTTCGGCCTTGGCTTGGGCGATGTTCTTGTCGGCATTGGCCTGATCCATCTGGAGGGCAGCACCGATGTTCTTGCCTATGTCGATGTCGGCGATGTCGATGGAGAGAATTTCGAAGGCCGTACCTGCGTCGAGTCCCTTGCGGAGCACGAGCTTCGAGATGGAGTCGGGGTTCTCGAGCACGGACTTGTGGCTTTCGCTCGAGCCGATGGACGAAACGATGCCTTCGCCTACACGAGCCAGTACCGTGTCTTCGCCTGCGCCACCCACCAGCTGGCGGATGTTGGCACGAACCGTCACGCGCGCCTTGGCGATGAGCTGGATGCCGTCCTTGGCTACGGCGGTCACGGGCGGAGTGTCGATGACCTTGGGGTTGACCGACATCTGAACGGCTTCGAAGACGTCGCGCCCAGCCAGGTCGATGGCGGTGGCCATCTGGAAGGGCAGGTCGATGTTTGCCTTGGCGGCCGACACGAGGGCGTGTACTACCTTTTCGACGTGTCCGCCTGCCAGATAGTGGGCTTCGAGGCCGTCGCGTGTGATGTTGCTCAGGCCTGCCTTGTGGGCTTCGATGAGCCCTGGCACGATGACGTAGGGAGGCACGTTACGGATGCGCATCAGGAAGAGTTGCACCAGCGAGATGTTGACGCCCGACACCTTGGCCGAGAGCCAGAGGAAGAAGGGCACATAATGGAAAAACAGAATCAAAAAGATGATGCCTCCCACGACGAGGAAGGCGGTCAGGTACAAAGAGCTTGTGTCCATTTTCAGTCTTATTTAGAGGTTGACAAATTGAGTTTCGAATATCACAAATCACAAATCACAATTACGCGTTTCGGCTGACAAAGATGGTGCCGCCTGTGATGCGTACTACTACGACAGGTGTCTTTTCGTCCAGAAAGCCGTCGGCCGATGTCACTTCTACCAGATGGCCGGCGATGTTGGCTTGACCTACGAGGGCCAGGCGGGTCTGTGTGATGCCAGTATCACCCACCTGCACACTCTGTTCGGCCGAGCGATCTACCGAGCCAGGGATGTCGGTTTTGAGCGAAATGCGGTCCAGCGTCTTGGAGCGCATGAACCATATGAGCGACCCCACACACGCCACGGCCGAGATGCCCAGCGTGACGAAGCCGCCCGTCATGCCCAGTCGGGTGAAGGCGTAGTAGTTGGCAAAGAGGTAGCAACCTCCTGCCAGAATACCCGCAATGCTGATGCCGGGGATGACAAAGAGTTCTACCAGAAACAGGATGATGGCCGCTATGAGCAGCACGGCGATGATGGCAATGTCCATATGCTTAGCGTATAAAGGGTTAGTGGATTCCGATGGCTTCCAGTTCGGCTTTGCGGACGGCTTTGGCGGCCTGCTCTGCTTCTCTGGCCAGTTTCTGTACATGCTTCTCCAGGTCGAGGATGGCGGGTGCCATGCGTGCCTGCTCCGTGCGGTCGGCGTCGGCATAGGCTTGGCGTGCCTTGTCCAGCTGCTCCCGTTGCTGGCGGAAACTCTGATCCAGCTGGCGGTATTGGTCGAACAGGGCTTTGGCCTGAGGCGAGCGGAAGTCTGTGGTCTGATAATAGGTGTGGTCGTCGTTGACGATGAATTCGAAGTCGCGGACGGGCTTTTTCACCTGCTTGTCATTTTCGGCCACGGCGGCCAGTCGTTGGCGTGCCTCGTCCACCAGTGTGGTGTCCGTCCACGTCAGGCGGATGTTCTTCAGGGCGGCCAGGCAGCGCAACGCTTCTTCGTCCATGTTCTCGTAGTCGTAGACTTGCTTCGAGGGGTTGGGGATGAAGACGTAGACACAGACTTTGCCTTCGGGTTGGTAGCGGTCGGAGGCAAACCAGCCCAGGTTGTTGTATTCGTCGACGACGTACATGTAGTCGTTGTAGGGCGAGTTGAAAGGCATGCCCACGTTCTCGGGCACGAGGTAAGTGTCCGTATTGGTGTTGTAGCGAGTGACGAAAATGTCGGTTCCGCCCATCGATTCGGGGCCGTCGGCGGCGTAGTAGAGGGTAGTACCGTCGCCCATGACAAAGGGATAGCCTGCATTGACACCCTCGTTGATACTGCCTGGCAGGAGGACGGGTTTGCTCCATCCGTCGGAGAGGCGGGCGCTACTCAGAATGCCGAAGGTGCTGTCCGGCTGGAGCTCGCTATAGTAGCGCTTGTTGCCCAGCTCGTTCTCGTAGACGGTACCGCCCGTGCGTCCGTTGTCTGCAAAATGGTCGGCATAGCGGCTCAGGGTACCAGCCTCGGGCCCTATCTTGTAGGCTTCGAGGAAATCTTGCTTGTCGCACACGAAGCTATCGACCACGCACACGCGTTCCACGCCCTTCAGCATGCGCGAATGGGTGTGGATGGCGGAGAGGAGGAGTTCGGCTTCGGCCGTGTCGCGACGGCGGCGTTTCAACTCGTCCAGGTAGTCGGTACACACCTCTTCGGCCTTGTCGTAGCGGTAGGTGCGGTCGTAAGCGCGTGCCAGGTGATACTGGCCGCTGGCCACACGGCGGCGGACAGCTGTTTCCAAAGGTTTCACGGCCGATTCGGGATCGCCCGTCTCCAGGCAGCATACGCCGTACCAGAGGCTATAGTTGCCGTTCGAGGGTTGCGATTTGTAGTAGCGTTCCATCACGGGTTTGGCCTCGGCATATTGCCCAGCCTCATACCAGGCTTTGGCTTCGTTCAGGCTTTGCGCCGAGGCGCCTGCGCCGCCCAGCATCAGTGCCAGGCCGAACAGGCATATCGAATTCTTGAATATCTTTTTCATATGTGGAAGTCATAGGTCATTTGCGTCCAAAGATACGAATTTATCCCAAATAATGTCCCTTCGCGTCTCCTTTTCTTCCTCAATTCATTCTTTTGCACTACTTTTGCGCCCGCAAATCGAAGGTTATGGCAAAAAGGACGGAAGAACAACAACTGATGCTCCGCATTGAGCGGCGTCTGATGAAGGGTATCGTGGACTATGGCCTCATTGAGGATGGCGACCACCTTCTCGTAGGCCTTTCGGGCGGCAAGGACTCGCTTGCCCTGACGGAGCTCTTGGCTCGTCGTGCGCGTATCTACCGTCCGCGCTTCACGCTGACCGCCGTCCACGTGGCCATGCGTAATATTCCTTATAGTATCGATGCCGATTACCTGCGCTCCTTCTGCGAGGAGAGGGGAGTGCCCTTTGTCTTGCGCCAGGCGGAGTTCGACGCTTCGACCGACACGCGCAAGTCGCCCTGCTTCCTCTGCTCGTGGAACCGTCGCAAGGAGCTCTTTACCGCCGCCCACGAACTGGGTTGTAACAAGATCGCCTTGGGGCACCACATGGACGACATCCTCGTGACGCTCCTCATGAACCAGACCTTCCAAGGCGCCTTCTCCACCATGCCGCCGCGGCTGGTGATGAAGAAGTTCGACATGACCATCATCCGTCCCCTCTGCTTGGTGCACGAGGCTGACCTCGAGGTACTGGCCGCCACCCACGCCTATCGCAAGCAGGTGAAGAACTGCCCTTACGAGCACGATTCTCACCGTTCGGACATGCGCGACGTCCTCCGCCGCCTGGAGGAGATGAACCCCGAGGCACGCTATAGCCTTTGGGCCAGCATGACGAACGTGCAGGAGGAGCTTCTCCCGCCCAAGATTTGATAGTAACAATTAATATTGATAGATATGAAAGCATTCTACACCATTCTCCTGCTCATCGTGTCGAACATCTTCATGACGTTCGCCTGGTACGGCCACCTGAAGTTGCAGGAGATGAAGGTCATTTCCAACTGGCCGCTTTACGCCGTCATCCTTTTCTCGTGGGCCATTGCCCTGGCCGAGTATTCCTTTCAGGTGCCCGCCAACCGCATCGGCTTCGTTGAAAACGGCGGTCCCTTCTCGCTGATGCAGCTCAAGGTTATTCAGGAGGTCATCACGCTGATGATTTTCACCCTCTTCACCACCGTCTTCTTCAAGGGCGAGGCATTGCACTGGAACCACTTTGCCGCCTTTGTCTGCCTGGTGCTGGCGGTGTACTTCGTGTTCTATAAGTGACGCCATGTTATATGACTTTGCACCATCAATTTGATTTTTTTGTTTTCATTTGCTATTGAATGTACTTTTTTACTATCTTTGCGCCCCCATTAACTAACCCTGATAAATTAATGAGAAATATGAAGACAAGAAACATTTGGAAAAGTTTGGCTGCTCTGATGTGTGTGGCCGTAATGGCTATTGGTCTAACCGCCTGTTCGGAAGAAGAGAGTGAGGGAATACAAATCATTGTATACACTTCCGAGCCTACTATCGGCATCATGGGTGATACTGGTTTAGAGATCCTTATGGCGGTGATTGATGACTATGACAAGGCACTTAAGCAGGCTATGGGTGGTGACTATTGCATGTCGGACAAGGACGAGGAAGTTATTGCCGCTTGCGACAAGGTCTTCCAAAGCCACCAAAGCAAGTATTCACAGATAGAGGGTACCATGGATATACGCAAGACGTCCTCTTCTTCACCTTCTTCGGAAGGAACGATTATCAAGACCTACACTTACGAGCCGTCGAAATAATCGAAGGATAGATCATTTCAATTCCGTGTCTACAAGAAAGCGATGCTTTCTGTTCGGCAAGTCATAGTTTTGTCGAGCAAAAAGCATCGCTTTCTTTTTATGCAAAAATAAGTGTAATGTCTATTCCTCTGCTACGTAGCGTTTCATTCCCTCCGTCATGTACGTCTGGTAGCTTCCTGTAGAGTCGGCATAGATGAAGTAGGCATCCAGATCGGGACGCGCTTCGACGAAGGCTTTGGCCCGCTCGAGCCCCATCACCATGAAGGCCGTGGCATAGGCGTCGGCGCTCATACAATCGCGGGCGATGACCGTGGCCGAAAGCAGATTGTGCAGGGCGGGGTAGCCTGTGTGCGGATTGATGGTGTGGGCATATTTCTTGCCTTCGTGATAATAATAGTTGCGGTAGTTGCCCGAGGTGGCGATGCCCACGTCGGTCAGCGTCAGTACCGTCTGGAGTTCTTGGTTCAGTGAGAGCGAGTCGTCTACAGGCTTGTTGATGCCTATGCGCCACAGGCTGCCCTGCGGGTTCTGTCCGCTCACCACCACTTCGCCGCCAATGTCCACCATGAAGTTCTTCACGCCCTTCCGTCGGAGCAGCTGGGCGATGACATCTACGGCATATCCTTTGGCTACGGCGCTACACGAGAGTTGCATTCGGTTGTCCTGACGACGTACGTGTCCGTCGGCCGTGAGCTCCACCTTCTCGTAACCCACCAATTGTCGCAGGCTGTCTACCGTAGCCGAGTCGGGGAATTCACCCTTCTTGAAGCCGAAGCCCCAAGCGTTGGCCAGGGGAGCGACGGTGATGTCGAACGCACCTTCCGTCTCGTGCGAAATCTCCATGCTTCGGCGGAAGACGTTGCAGAACAGGGTGTCACCTGCGATATCCTCGCCGCGGTTGATGCGAGTAATGACGGCCGTGTCGTTGAAGGGCGACAGGGAACCGTCGAAGTGGTGGAGTTCGGCTTCGATATCGGCCTTCAGGTTGGAGGCATGCTGGTAGGTGATGTTGTAGATGGTGCCGAATATCAGGCCGTTGTCTTTCTGGTAGGGCACGGGCTGGTTGTGGCGCGCCAGTATCCAGATGGTACCCAGCACGAGCAGGGCCACCCAGAGGAAGTTTCTTCTTGTTTTCTTATCCATAATGTTGTATCAAATGTTCGATGAGTATCTTCAGGCCGATAAGGATGAGAATGACGCCTCCCCAGCGCTCGGCCTTCAGGCGTCGGGCAAAACCACATCCGAAGCGGATGCCGAACGTGAGCCCTATCAAAGACAGGGCGAACGAAACGAAACCGATAATGCCCACAGGCGACAGGATGGTCGTTACGCTCTTCATGCCCAGGAAGGCGAACGATACGCCTACGGCCAGCGCGTCGATGCTTGTGGCCACGGCCAGCATAAGCACCACCTTCAGGCGGGTAGGGTCGAAGTCTTGTCGGCAATCTTCTTCTTTGAACGACTCGCGCACCATGCGTCCCCCCAGAAAGGCGAGGATGGCAAAGGCAATCCAGTGGTCTACGTCTTCGATGAGGTGGCTGAATGTGCTAGCGCAAGCCCATCCGATGAGGGGCATCAATGCCTGAAAAAGGCCGAAGAAGAAGGCCATTATCAGCATCGGACGCCAAAGGGTACGCTTCAGCAGGATGCCGCTTGCGATGGAGATGGCAAAACAATCCATTGCCAGGCCGACGGCCAGAAGCCAGATTTCAATCGTAGTCATAATTTACGTTTTTCGTTATAAAGGTAGTTTGTACGTGATCGTATAGGATACGCCCAGCGTATTCGATCCGTAGGTCCCATAACCGGGTACATACGAAGGATCGCCATATTCGCCTGTCGTGGCTGAGAGGCGGAACTTGTAGCGCAGAGCCCAGCCCATGTACAGACCTTTCCAAACATGAGCTCGAATGCCGGCGCATACTTCAATCCAATGCATGGTACCCTTCATGCCGGTATGGTCGAAGGGAGGCAGGTTACCGCCCCAGATGCCGTCGGTGATGTTGGGGTTGCCCAGTCCTCCACCATAGATGGGATCGTCTACAGAAAGGCTTTGCACGTCGTACGAAAAGCTACTCACGGCGTAGCGCAGACCTACAAGTAGCTTGTGTTGGAATTTCTTTTTATAGAAGGTGTTGTAGTCTATTCCGACGCGCAAGTAAGGAGCACCAGTCTTGTAGTGGATACCATCCTCGCTCCAGGTGTCGGACTTTCCATAGCCCACTTCGAGGGTGGGGAAGAAGCGGTTTTTCAGGTTGACGTCGGCGGCCACTTCCATGCTCAGGTTGTCGCTTCCCAATAAGTAGCTTCCTGGCCCCCAGAGGTCTACACTCAGGTCCACGCCGTTGAAGAGTGGATAGACAGGGACGTCCTTGTCTTTCTTCTTCTCCTGCTTGTGGGCCACAGGTCGTTTGTCGGTGCCGCTGGTACTGCTCACTTGGGCGTTCAGGGTCAAGGCGACACAGAGGCAGACTATCAGACTAATAGAATATCTCAAGGTTCTTCGTTCCATTGATATTGGCTTCAGGGTTTGCGATATAGATAGAGTCGATGTTGTGACGCGTGTAACGGATGCTTGTGATGCTTTGTTGCATCTGGTATCCGCAATCCATCGATATGAAATAAGGTTTGTTCGTGTGGCGGATGACAACGGTATCGGTCACCTTCTTGACATAGTGGAAGACAAGTTCGGTAGAGTCTACGGCATATCTCAAGGGAAGGGAAAAGACCGTAACTTGTGCCAGGCGGTTGGCTACGATAGAGTCGGTACCTGCGGCCGTGACGGTCAGCGAGTCAAGCGTATCCTTCATGGCCGTGTTATTTTCTGGATTTATCTGGCTGACGTTGCATACGATCATACCACGGTTGTCGGTCATGGAGCAGTCAGCTTCTTCCGAACAACTAAAAAGCAGGCTGGCCAGGGCATAAGCCACGACGCCTGCCAGAAAGAAATGGAATAGTTTTCTCATAATAGGGTCAGATGGTTTTCTCTATGTGATACTTGTTTCGTTCAGGGGCGTTGCGCGAGATGAGTTCGCCCAAGAAGCCTGCTACAAAGAGTTGCGTGCCGATAATCATGGCCGTAAGCGACAGGTAGAAGTAGGGCGAGTCGGTTACCAGCCGGTAGGGCATGCCGTTGTGCATGTAGTAGAGCTTGCTGATGCCCACGATGATGACGGCAATGAAGCCGAAGATGAACATCAGCGATCCCAGGAATCCGAAGAAGTGCATGGGCTTGATGCCGAAGGTCGAGAGAAACCATAGAGAAATCAGGTCCAGATAGCCGTTGAAAAAACGGTTCAGCCCACCAAACTTGGTCTTGCCGAACTTGCGTGCCTGATGGTGGACTATCTTTTCGCCGATTTTCTTGAAGCCCGCGTTCTTGGCCAAGTAGGGAATATAGCGGTGCATTTCACCATAAACTTCGATATTCTTCACCACGTCGCGGCGGTAGGCCTTCAGCCCGCAATTAAAGTCGTGCAGATTCTTGATGCCCGATACCTTGCGTGCGGTAGCGTTGAAGAGCTTTGTGGGAATCGTTTTCGACAGGGGATCGTAGCGTTTCTTTTTCCAACCAGACACAAGGTCGTAGCCTTCGGCCGTAATCATGCGATACAGTTCGGGTATTTCGTCGGGGCTGTCCTGCAGATCTGCATCCATGGTGATGACCACATCGCCTTCGGCTTTTTGAAATCCACAGAACAGAGCGGGTGACTTCCCGTAGTTACGACGGAACTTAATGCCGTGTACGTGGTCAGGATTTTGTTTCTTCAAATCTTCGATAACCTGCCATGAACGGTCTGTACTACCGTCGTTGACGAAGATGACTTCATAGGAAAAATGATTGGCGTCCATCACCCGAACGATCCATTGGTAGAGCTCGGGCAACGATTCTTCTTCGTTGTATAAGGGGATGACTACTGATATATCCATAATTAATGTATCCGATTAGTTCGTTATTGGGGATTATAAGGTGTTTCTTTCTTGCGTCGCATAGCAACCAGAGCTGTCGGGATGCTTAGTAGGGTGCAATAGTAGATGTTGCTACCTAGCATCTTCAGTACGATGTCTGTCGGGGTTAATGAACTTACCATGTCCAGGTTTTCTTTCATCTGCCGTAGATATTCTTCCATGCCGGGCAGCTCTTCACGGTTCAACGTGGCAAGCATTTCGCGGCAGGTGTTGAGGATATAGCCCTGGTCGATGAATGCGAAGTAAACGTAATGGGCTGCCGAAGTGAGCAGGGAAGCACATACGTACATGAATACGTTGAACAGCCAAGCATGGAAGAAGGTGATACTTCCGTCGCAAACTCGGTTACGGTACAGCTTGGTATAGTAATATCCCATAAAGGGAACGCAGATAGTCAGGCAGATGAAAAGCAGGAGGAGGAAGGGGGACGTCAGTCCCAACGGTACGAGTATAAACTTCAGTATCCAAAACAGGCCCATATAGGTGCCGAAAATCATTGCATATTGTTGCATGCTGCTTTTGTTTTCTGTCATCTTGGTCTTTTAGAAATTATGCGCAAAGGTATAAATAATATTTGTATGTAACCCTTTGTCTTTCTGTAAAATTTGAACGTTCATTCAAAAAAAATAAGGAAAAGTATTGCAGAATCAAAATAAATGCCTACCTTTGCAACCGCAAAAACGGGTAAGTCCTATACGGCCAGCTCCCTTCGAATCCTCCAGGGCTTGACCGCAGCAAAGGTAGTTGGTTGTAGCGGCGCGATATAGTAAGCTTACCCACCCGCCTCTTTAGCTCAGTTGGCCAGAGCACGTGATTTGTAATCTCGGGGTCGTTGGTTCGAATCCGACAAGAGGCTCAGAAAAAAGGATGTGTCAAAAGACGATGCATCCTTTTTTATTTTTCCCCAGTCAGAAAAAAACTTTTTCCCAGTCAGCGATGAAAAATTGGATAACTGTTCAGGAATATGAGTCTCCGTGTGGCGTTTTGCTTTTAGGGACCATGGGAGGTAAACTCTGTTTGTGCAATTGGACGGAGAGTCGTTGTAGGATAAAAGTGGAAGACCGTGTAGCCCGTTTGCTTCAGGCGGAATATCGGTTAGGGTCGGACGATACTCTCACTATGGCTGTCCGTCAGCTCGATGAATATTTCGCTGGAAGGCGGCAGGTGTTCGATCTGCCATTGTTACCCGTAGGTACAGAGTTTCAATTATCTGTGTGGCGGGAGCTTTTGAATATTCCATATGGTGGAATCTGTACCTATACCGTTCAAGCAGAACGGTTGGCGATGCCTCGTGCCATACGAGCCGTTGCGGCTGCCAACGGGCAGAACGCTCTTTCTATCTTCATTCCATGTCATCGGGTAATCGGCAGGAATGGCCGGCTTACAGGCTATGCTGGAGGGCTCGAAGCCAAGCATTTTCTATTGGAACTGGAAGCTGTCTATGCTCCTCAGGTACGTGCCTTGAACACGGGAGCTGCTTTCTGAATTTCCGACTCAAATCCAAACCAATAGCCGTGTCCTTCGTCTTCTGCTGTCGGGAGGAAGCACAGACGGAGCTTTTCGTGGTAGGTACCTTGTATGATTTGCCACGTTGCAGGAGGTATTTGACGTTTGGTACGTACCTTTTCGGCCGGTAGCTTCTTCAACGACATGCCTGCTTCTATCCAGGCGATACTTACAGCGGTAGTATATTCGGGTACAAAGCGCTTGACGTATTCGTATAGTACCAGTCCTCGCTTTTCCAGACTCATCGGTTGGTCTATCAGGTTGGCTTCGGTCAGGTATTCCAGAAAATGGTGTAGGAATTCCGCCTTGTCCAATATCAGTCGGCGGGTCACTTCTTGCCAGGCCGGTGTGTTGTAGAAGGCATCGAGCAGACGAGACAGTCGGCGGGCAGTTTGTAGTTCGGCAGTTGTGATTTCGTTTGTCCGAAGCACTTCATAGGGTGGATAGGTAGAGTAACAGATGCCTAGTTCGGCCGCATGCTGGCGCATGTAGGTACCTGGTAAGAGTTTGAGTGACTCCAGTTGGATTTCGCCAGCCTTATAGTCGGCCAGCGTACGAATATCTTCGAAGATTTGTTCCAGATGGTAGAGGGGAAGTCCGGCAATCAGGTCGGCATGTGTTTCCATGTTGGGGAGTGAACAGAGATATTTCAGGCCGTCCAATGCATTGGCCAATTTCCCTTTTCGCATACTTGTTTCCAGCACTTCTTCATGCAGGCTTTGGATACCCGCTTCCAGGTGTAGCAATCCTTGTGGGAGACATGCCAATTCCTTACGAAGTTCTTCGGTGAGCAGGGCTGGGTGTATTTCCAGGTGGAAGCGGATGTGTGGATGGTATTCACGGAACAGTTCGAGCATCTCTTGGGCCCGTCGGTTGTTGTAGTTGAACGTACGGTCTAGTACCCTTACATTGCGAATGCCGTGCTGATAGATGATGTCCAGTCGTTGGCGAATGGCATTGATGCTGAGGGTACGTACCGGCTTTTCGCCTCCGCTTACACAGAAAGCACAAGTATTGAAGCATCCACGGGTGGTTTCCAGTTGTACGAAAGGTTTGTCCCAGTTGAAGAATCGGCTCGTTTCAGGCGGTACAAGTTCAGCGAAGTTGAGTACACGGGCAATGCCTTGGTCGTGATATCGGCCTTCTGTATCGAGATAGCACAGGCCGTCGATGTTGTTCCACGCTTCAGGGCGGTTCCAGCAAGCCAGCCATTGAGGTACTGTCTCTTCACCTTCTCCTCGAAAGACGCAACTGACGAATGGATGGCAACGCAGGTAGTGTTCGTTGTCTCCTAGAAACTCTGGACCACCCAATGCGATGCAGCATTTAGGCAATAAAGCTTTTACACGCGCTGCGATATGCATCAGTTGTTCGTGATTGAATAGCCAGGCGGTTCCTGCCAGAATGTCGGGTGTATGCCGGCAGATTTCTTCTACCACCATTCCAATGTTCTCGTTAATGGTAGCCGACACAACTTCCCATTGCATGTCGTTTTCATCCGTCATTTGTGCATGGAGTGCGGGCAATGCCAGCGAAGAATGGGCATAAGAACTGTTGAGGTCAATCCAGAGAAGTTTCATGTAGATATTGTTGGTGGTTAGAAACAGATGTTCGAATTTTATTTGTGCAAAAATACGCAATTTGTCCGAATGTAAAATCTTCATGCACTGGAAATGTGTTTTTCTAATTATCAACTTTAGCATCGTAAAGTCCATGTTTAGCTCGCTAAAGTGGCACTTTACGGCGCTAAAGTTCCTGTTTATGTTTTCAAAGTAAATGGTAGGGTGGGGCAGGTCGGAATTCAGTGGAATTTCTTTTTGGCTTGTTGGAAAAAGGTGTATATTTGCGGTAGGCGAACCAATCGTTCGTTCTGAATGTTGTATACTATATTTATAAAGATATGAAAGGAATGAATTATTCATTGATGCGCATCATCTGCGCTTTGATTATCGGACTGCTATTGGTCCTGTTTCCGGCACAGGCCGGTGAGTATTTGGTGATTACTATTGGCGTTGTTTTTCTGGTTCCTTCGCTCATTGGTCTGATTGGCTATCTGGTGCAGAAACCTGAGAACCGCCTTCGCTTCCCTATCGAGGCTGTGGGCAGTCTGCTTTTCGGTTTGTGGCTAGTCATTATGCCCGATTTTTTTGCAGATTTGCTGACCTTTGTATTGGGTTTTATCCTGATGATGGGAGGTGTACAGCAGATAGCATCGCTCATGGCGGCGCGTAGTTGGATGAAGGTGCCCGGTGGGTTTTATGTTGTTCCGCTGCTTATTCTGATTGCGGGTGTAGTTACGTTATTCAATCCTACGGGTGTTCGCTCTACTGCTTTCATTATCATCGGTGTGACGTGTCTGGTTTACGCTTTGTCCGAATTGGTGAACTGGATTAAATTCTCCAGTCGTCGTCCGTTGCCTAAGGATCTGGAAACGATGAAAGACAGTGCAGAAGATGCCGAAATATTGAATTGACCATAGAAATAATAAGCAGGCACGGATTTTACGGATACGAGTGACAAGCTGATTGTGGCTTTCGCTTTCGTCCGTGAAATCCGTGCCTTTGTTTTTTTAGATTTCTATCTTTATAGTGCTAGTTGTTCGTATGGTAATCCAAAGACGTCGGCTACGGCTTTGTAGACAACTTTTCCATCAGCAACATTGACACCTAATGCGAGGGCAGGATTATCTTTGCAGGCGCGTTGCCAACCCTTGTCGGCCAGGGCTACGGTGTAGGGCAGAGTAGCATTGGTCAGAGCCATGGTTGAAGTGAAAGGTACGGCGCCGGGGATGTTGGCTACGGCATAATGTACGATTCCGTCTACAATATACGTCGGATCGCTGTGCGTGGTGGGGTGCGACGTTTCAAAGCAGCCGCCTTGGTCGATGGCTACATCGACAAGTACAGTGCCAGGCTTCATTAGTGAAAGCATGTCGCGGGTGATGAGGTGAGGCGTCTTGTCGCCTGGGATGAGCACGGAGCCGATAACCAGATCGATGGTGGGTAATTCCATGCGAATGTTATGGGCCGAGGAGTAGAGAGTTTTCACATTCTTGGGTAGCACTTCACTCAAATAGCGCAGGCGGGCCAGGTTGATGTCCGTGATCATCACTTCAGCACCCATGCCGGCTGCCATCTGTGCAGCGTTGCATCCTACGATACCTCCGCCCAATATCAGTACGCGGGCAGGGCGTACGCCTGGTACTCCTCCCAGCAGTTTTCCTTTACCTCCCTGGGGCTTTTCGAGGAAGCGTGCACCTTCTTGTACAGACATGCGGCCAGCTACTTCGCTCATGGGGACAAGCAGCGGTAATGAATGGTCGGGCAATTCTACTGTTTCGTAGGCGATGCAGATACCTCCACTGGCTATCATGGCTTCGGTCAGGGCGCGGTCAGCGGCAAAGTGGAAATAGGTGAATACCACTTGTCCGCGGCGAATGAGCTTGTATTCGGGAGCGATGGGCTCTTTGACTTTGACAATCATGTCGGCGGTAGCATAGACGTCTTCGATGGTGGGAAGCATCTTTGCGCCTACGCTTGTATAGTCTTCATCGGTAAATCCGCTGTTGGCGCCTGCTGTTTGCTGTACATACACAGTATGTCCCCGCTTGACGAGTTCGGCCACTCCGGCCGGCGTCATGCCGACACGATTCTCATTGTTTTTGATCTCTTTCGGTACACCAATAATCATAATGTTATGTATTAGGGGTTAAACACGTTGCAAGATAGTGATTTTGTTGACATCTTATTGACGAAAAGAGTGTGTTTTACAACAGAAACAGTTAGCTAGGAGGTAAATAGTCCCCGACGTTGTTTCCTTGCTTGTTTTTGTAGACACAGATATTAAGAATGAAGAGAGATGTTAGGAAACGTGGTCAGGGACTGTAGTTTTGTCGCGTTGTCAGAGTTCTTGTCCGCCTCCTAATGCCTGATATAGGTTGATGAGGCTTTGGATTTCCTTAAACTGATTGGCTGTCTGGGACAGTTGGGCTGCAAGCAGACTTTGGCGGGCGGTAAGTACTTCCAGATAGGTTGTATTACCATTTTCCATCAATAGTGAGGTACTGGTGTAGGCTCGTTCCAATGCTTCTATTTGCTGCCGGTAGTTCTCTTTTTTTCGTTTACTGGTCTGATAGGATACAAGAGCATCGTTCACTTCCGTGCCAGCGTCCAGCAGTTGTTGTCTGAAGGCTAGCAGGGCTTCTTCCTGTTGAGCCTTGGCAATACGTCGGCGGGCGATGAGTGTACCACGGTTGAAGAGCGGTTCGGTGAGGGAGGCCAAAGCTGATGTGATAAACTGAGCTGGATTGGAAATGAGACTACCTATGGAGTTGGTCCATCCTGCACTGCCGCTTAGCGTGATGGAGGGATAGAAAGCGGCATTGGCTTGGTTGGTCGTATAAAAGGCTTGTTCCAGTTGGCGTTCTGTCATTCGTACATCAGGTCGGCGTGACAACATTTGTAGAGGGATACCGGTACTAAGGTCAGAGGTAAATTCTTGATCAGATAGTTTGCCTCGTGGGTAGTGTCGGGGTGTTTCGGCCAAGAGTAGTGAAAGGCTGTTCTCTATCTGGTTGATTTGTTCTTCGAGGTCGATTACCGAATTTTCTACTTCGTAATAGGTGGCTTGCATTTGCGAAACAGCTGCTTCGTCAGCCAGTCCGGCATCCATCAATGCCTGAGTAGACGATACGGTTTCTTTCCAGCTATTTGCTGTTTGACGAGAAATATCCAACTGTTCGTCAAGCATCAGCAGGGTATAATAGGTATTGGCAATATTGGCAGTCAAGCTGGAATAGACAGCTTGGCGGTAATCTTCGCTTTGAGCATAGGCAGCCTTGGCTTGTCGTTTGGCATTGCGAAGTTTTCCGAAGATGTCTAATTCCCAACTTGCTGTAATTGGCAATGTGTAGGTGCGTGACACTTGACTCTCCACCGTGTTTATTGAACCTTGTGGAGACAGGGCGAAGGAGGGCAGAAAGGCTAACTTCGCCGAGAGTAGAGAAGCTTTGGCTTCTTCGATGCGTAGATTGGCCGTTTGCACATCAGTGTTCTGTGCCAATCCCTTTTCTATCAATGCTTGTAGATAGGGATCATTAAAGAAATCGTGCCACTCGATGTCGGCGATACTGGTTGTATCGGCCGACAGGGAGGCTGCTTCTTCACCGTACAGGTTGTCGGGAACGGTGTCCTGAGGTTCATATTTGGTATAAATCCCGCAACCACTCAACAGGAGGGTTGTACCTAGTATAATGAATTTTTGTTTTGCGTTCATAATGTTCTCGGTTTACTTTTCTGTGTTAAAGGCACTTTTTTCGATCAGTGTCTGTTCCTTTTCATAGATGATTTGTGCGTCGGGTTCTTTATGCATGGGGCCTCGTAGTTTCTCTTGCAGGTACTCGAAAACGATGAAGAATACGGGCACGACGAAAATGAGGGCCAAAGTTCCGATAAGCATACCACCTACGACGCCAGTACCCAATGAGCTGTTACCGTTAGCTCCTGCACCGGTGGAGAACATCAGTGGGAGCATACCGAAAATCATGGTAAGTACGGTCATCAGGATGGGGCGGAAGCGGGCTTGTGCAGCCGAGTAGGCGGATGAGATGATTCCCATGCCCGTACGGCGGCGTTCGATGGCATATTCTGTAATTAGAATGGCTGTTTTTGCCAGCAAACCAATCAACATGATGGCACCAGTTTGCAGGTAGATGTTGTTTTCCAGTCCGAAGGCGCGGGCAAAGAGGAAGCTGCCCATCAGTCCGAAAGGAACAGAAAGAATGACTGCCAGCGGGACAAGAAAACTTTCGTAAAGGCACGATAGAATAAGGTAGATGAGTACAGTACAGAGAGTATAGACAAAGACGGTCTGTGCACCTCCGCTGCTGGCCTCTTCACGAGCCATACCACCATATTCGTAGCCGTAACCTGAAGGCAGCATTTGCTCGGCTACTTCATGGATGGCTTGCTGGGCTTCACCGGTCGAATAGCCTTCGGCTACATTCACGTTTACGTTGATCGTGTTATAAAGGTTGAATCGTTTGGCTATCTCGGCACCAAGCACAGAACGAAGTGTGACAAATTGGCTGACTGGAGCCATTTCTTCACCGTTGCGTACGAACATGTTGTCCAGTGCACGTTGGTCCAGACGGTTTTGGGGGGAAGCTTGAATCATAACACGGTATACTTTTCCGAACTTGTTGTAGTTGGATACGTAGGAACCGCCGCAATAGGAACCTACTGCATCAAGTACATCGTTGGGGCTGATGCCGGCACGCTTGCATTTGGCGGCATCTACGTCGACGGCTATCTGTGGGAAATTCATGGCATAGGAACTATAGGCCATGGCAACTTCGGGGCGTTGGTTTAATGCACCGATAAATTCGGTTATTGATTGGAAGAAAGGTGCCATTTCTCCACCCGTTTTGTCTTCCATGTAGAGTTCGATAGAGTTACCTGTACCATAGCCGGGAATCATGGCGGGTTGGAAGCAGAAAACCTGAGCTTCTTTAATATTACTGAATTGAATATTCAGGCGTTTCATTACTGCTTCTGCGGTATGTTCCTTACCTTTTCTCTGATCCCAGTGATACAGACGAATAATAACTGTACCATACGATGTCCCTTGTCCTGAAAGCAATCCGTAACCGGTGATGCGTGAATAATGTTCTATCTCAGGAGTATTTTTAAGGATATCTTGTACTTTGTCCATTATTTTATTGGTTTCGGCCAACGAGTTTCCAGGTGAGGTACTGATGTTGACCATGATAGTTCCTTGGTCTTCTTGAGGAACCAGTCCTGTTTTGGTTGTAGCCATGAAATAAACCAATAGTATACAGGCTATTCCAAGTGAAGTCCATACCATCCAACGGTGATGGAAGAAGAACATCAGTCCTTTCTTGTATTTTCTTAATAAGGCATTGTAGGATGCGTTATAGGCGGCGCGTACTCGTCCGTTGATGCTTCGTGCGTTTTTCTGTTCTTCAGAGGGTTTCATCATCATGGCACACAGAACTGGACAGAGAGTCAGAGCATTCAAACAGGAGATACCTACAGCTACTGCCATGGTTACACCGAATTGAGTGTAGAATACACCAGAAGTTCCTCCCATAAAAGTGACTGGGATGAATACAGCCATGAATACACAGGTACATGATATGACAGCCATCGTTACGTCGCTCATGGCATCTTTAGTGGCTAAATATGGAGAGCGATAGCCTACATCGAATTTGGCTTGTACGGCCTCTACGACTACGATGGCATCATCAACTACTGTACCGATAGCCAGCACTAAGGCGAACAGTGTCAGGATGTTGATGCTGAACCCTGCTATGGATAGGAAAGCGAATGTACCTATTAGTGAGACGATGATGGAGATAGAAGGAATAAGTGTACTTTTGAAGTCATGCAGGAAAAAGTACACTACAAGAATAACCAGCAGGATGGTGATAATCAGTGTCTCTACCACGTTGTCGATGGAAGCAAAAAGGAAATCGTTGACACTCATCATTTGAATAAATTCCGTTCCTTCGGGCAGATCTTTGGCTAAATCGTCTAGCAAATTGGTAATTTCTTGATTTACGGCAGTGGCGTTTGCTCCAGCCACCTGGAATACCATAAACGTAACACCAGGCACACCGTCTGCTTCACCATGGAAACTATAGGATTGACGGCCTAATTCTACATCGGCTACATCTTTTACGCGAAGTACAGAACCATCCGACTGTGACCGTATAACCATATTTTCAAATTCTTCAACTTCCTTTAGTTGTCCTTTGTATTTCATGGTATATTGGAATACATTATCTGAGCTTTCTCCCAATGAGCCGGTAGGAGCTTCAATATTTTGTTCCCCCAGTACCGATGTAATGTCTGAAGGAACTAGGCCGTATTGGGCCATCTTTTCAGGTTTCATCCAGATACGCATACTGTAAGTATTACCCATCAGCTGTACGTCTCCTACTCCTTGAATACGTTTGATTTGGGGAATGACATTGATGTCGAGATAGTTGGCCAAAAATGTTTCATTGTAACGTGCGTTCGGGCTGATGAGGCTATTGATTTGTAGGAAGCTGTTCTGGCGTTTCATGGTGCTAACACCTATGGCCGTAACTTCGGATGGTAACAGACCTTGTGCTTCGGATACACGGTTCTGTACATTGACCGCTGCCATATCAGGATCGGTTCCTTGCTTAAAATATACGAGAATTTCAGCAGTGCCGGCATTTGTGGCGGTAGAAGTAATGTAAATCATATCTTCTACGCCGTTGATGCTTTCTTCCAGTGGCATGATGACACTGTTCATTACAGCTTCTGCGTTGGCTCCTGTATAAGTAGCTTCTACGCGGACTGTAGGTGGAGCGATGTCGGGATATTGCTCTACGGGCAGGGTGTAGAGTGAAATAAAACCTACTATAAGAATTAGGATGGATATGGATATGGCCATAACCGGCCTTTTAATGAATATGTTTCCTTTCATAAAGCGTCTGTTATTTTACTTGAGTTCCTTCACGGATCATTCCTGCTCCGTTGGAGATAATTTCATCACCAGGTTTCAGGCCGTCTGTAACAATGTATTCTTTTCCATCATTTACTGGAGCTACTTTGATCAGAGTAGACACGGTTTTTCCGTCTACAACCTTGTAGACTAATATTTGATCTTGTAGCTGCACAGTAGCTCCTTGGGGAATAACGATACAGTTGGTATAGGTACTGGGGATTAATACGTTACCCGATGCACCGCTGTGCAGCAGTCGGTCTGGGTTGGGGAAGATGGCGCGTACGCCTACAGTGCCTGTCGCTTTGTCGATGACTCCGCTGATGGATTCTATTTTACCGCTTTCTTCATAGGTGGAGCCATCGTTCAGTTGTAGCTGGATATCAGGCATTCCTTGCAGTGCCTTTTCGATGGTACCATATTGGCGGGCTAGGGAGAGTAGCTGGTTTTCGGTCATGGAGAAGTAGACGTACATGTTCGAGTTATCGGAAACGGTGGTCAGCGGTTGGGGCATGCTGGGGCTGACGAGTGTTCCTACACGATAGGGCAACATGCCTATCACACCGTCACTTGGACTCTTTACTTCGGTATATGATAGGTCGTTGCGGGCATTTACTTCCTGAGCTTCGGCTTGGGCTAGTTGGGCTTTGGCTGTCAGATATTCGTTTTTAGTGGTTTGCAGGTTGAAGTCGGATACTACTTTCTGTTCGTGTAGTTTCAGAGTGCTTTTGTAGGTGAGTTCTGCAGTGGCAAGACTGGCTTTGGCTACTTCTACGTTGGCAATGGCTGTTTGCAAAGCTGCCTTATAGGGCACTTGGTCGATGACGAACAAAATTTGCCCTTTGCGTACAATCTCTCCTTCGGATACGTTGAGTTTCTCGAGATAGCCGGAGACTTGCGGGTAGATATTGATGTCCTGCATTCCTTCGATGGAGGCAGAATAGGACGTATTTATTTTTTTGTCTGTATCTGCATGGATTTGGATAATGGAATAATTCTGTTGAAGGTGTTGTTGTTGTTTCGATTGGCAGGCGGTCATTCCGACCAGGCATCCTGTGAGAATAAACCACCCCATGTGGCTCTGCATGTTTCTTAATATCATATTTTCATGTTTTTAAAATTTGCGCAAAAGTACTGTCTTACTCTTTATAGGCAGCAACGATTTTTCTGATAGAATTATTGTATTTTCCCCTTTGTAGGAGAAGCTTGAATGAAAATGTGGACGATCGGATATATAAAGGGGAAGATTGAATATTGGATATGTTGCATAAATCTCTTTCTTTGCAAAAAAAATATGGAAGAGATTATTGAATATATCGATGTGGAAATGTTGAAACAATGTGGTCTGCATGGCAAGTGTGTAGATAATTATCTTTATATCACTGACAGGCTGGGAGATTTCATAGTAGGCAAAAAGGCGGTTAAGATTAAGGTTTTTATGATGATTTATTGCGTCAGGGGAGAAGTGAAATTGGAGTTGAACAACCGTTCTTATTGTTTGGAAGTAGATGATTTATTTGTGAGTTTGCCGAACAGGCTTATTGGAGAAATCGAGGAGTCGCCTGATTGTCTGGTCAGAATTATTTGCTTCTCCGGCCGTTTTATACAGCGGCTGACACAAACGGAAAAATACACGTGGAAGTCATTCCATTATCTGCATCGGAATCCAATCAAACATTTTTCGGGGAGGGAGAAGGCTTTGTTCAATCAGTATTTGGATTTGATTGAATCCAAAATGGCATTTGAAAGTACTTACTGCCAGAAGGAAATTCTTTTGTATTTGTCATCAGCCTTTTTTATGGAGCTTATTGCAGCTACTGGCAGGAAGCTGGCTGGGGATGAAGAGAATGTGCGCAATCTTGTCAATCAGCCGGATTTCATCTTTAAAAGGTTTGTTGAAACTCTGGCTGCTGATAATGGCCGGCATCGCACGCTGGAGTATTATGCCGACCTGTTTTGTTATTCTCCTAAATACATGTCGCGCATCATCAAGCGCATTAGTGGGAAGAATGCTTCGAAGTTGATTCAGGAGAATGCCATTGAGCATATCATACACGAGCTGAAACATTCCAGCAAAAGCATCAAGGAGATTGCGGCCGATTTCGAATTTTCCAACGTTTCGTTTTTTGCCCAATATGTCAAGAAGCATTTGGGGGTAACACCTTCCGAATTTCGGAGCAATGTCAAGGCAGATAAAGAGGTATCAGCCTCCTGAGAGCCTTCGGATTGTTTTTTAGTCTGCGAATGCAGCCTTGTCAATAAGGTTGCATCCGCAGGGTGTGAAATAGGAATTTAGCGGTCGAAGCGCAGTGCCTCGCCCCGATAACTTTCGTCGACTTCGCGGCCGTCGTAAACGGTATGGCCGTTGACGAAAGTACGCTCCACGCGCCAGTCGAAGGTGTGTCCCTCCAGCGGACTCCAGCCGCATTTGCTCTGGATGAGGCTCTTCTCCAGCGTCCAGGGGGTGCCGGGGCGCACCAGTACGAGGTCGGCCTTCCAGCCTTCCCGGATGAAGCCGCGTTCGCAGATGCCATAAAGTTGGGCAGGGGCGTGGCACATCTTCTCCACAACTTTCTCTATCGTAAAGATGTCTTCATTTACCAGCTGGAGCATGCTCACGAGCGAGAACTGCACCATCGGCATGCCCGAAACGGCTTTCAGCGCGCCGCCCTTCTTCTCGGTGATGAGGTGGGGAGCATGGTCGGTGGCGATGACGTCTATCACGTCGTCGTTGACGGCACGGCGCAGGGCGTCGCGGTCGGCTTTGGTCTTCACCGCCGGGTTACACTTGATGAGGGTACCCAGTGTGCGGTAGTCGGCCTGGCTGAACAGCAGATGGGCCACACAAGCCTCGCCTGTAATCTTTTTGCCGCTGAGGGGGCCTGCCTCGAGCAGGCTCAGCTCGCGGGCGGTGGAGAGATGGAGCACATGCAGACGGGCACCCGTTTCGCGCGCCAGCTTCACGGCTAGGCTTGACGAGGCGTAGCAGGCGGCCGAGGAACGGATGTTGGGGTGCTTGCTGACGGGCACGTCGTCTTCGTCGGCATATTGTGCCTTATATTTCTCTGTGTTTTTTCGGATGATGGCAGGGTCCTCGCAATGGACGGCAATGAGCAGGTCGGTGCTGCCGAAGATGGCGCGCAGGCTTTCCATGCGGTCTACCAGCATGTTGCCCGTACTCGAGCCCATGAAGAGCTTGATGCCGCACACGCGCGAACGGTCCAGGCGGGCAAAGTCGCCGTAGTTGTTGTTCGTAGCGCCGAAGTAGCACGAGTGGTTCACGATGCAGCGTTCGTCCAGCAGGTTGAGCTTGGCGTCGAGGGCTTCGAGGGTAGTGGTTTGCGGCAGGGTGTTAGGCATGTCCATGATGCTGGTTACGCCACCTGCGACGGCGGCCCGGCTTTCGCTGAGGATGTCGGCCTTGTGCGTCAGGCCCGGGTCGCGGAAGTGCACGTGGTCGTCGATGGCGCCCGGCAGCAGGTAGCAGCCGGTGGCGTCGATGGTTTCGTCACAGGGGGCGGAGAGGGGTTTGCCGTGGGTCAGCACCTCGGCGATGCGGCCCTGGTCGGTGATGACCACGGAGCCTTGTATGGTCTGTCCCTCGTTGACAATGAGGGCATTATGGATGAGGGTACGTTTCATGTCTGTTTAACCGTTAATTTTAGGATACTTCTTGAACCAGCTGTCCCACTTTAGGCGGATGACGCCGAAGACGGCTTCGCCAAAGATGCTGGAGTTCATTTTCGAGGTGCCCAGCTCGCGGTTGATGAAGATGACGGGCACTTCCTTCACCTGTGCGCCGCACTTGTAGGCGGTGAACTTCATCTCGATCTGGAAGGCATAGCCCTTGAAGCGGATGGAGTCGAGGTTGATGGTTTGCAGCACGCGGCGGCGGTAGCACACGAAGCCCGCCGTGGTGTCGTGGATGGGCAGGCCCGTAATGATGCGCACGTATTTCGAGGCGAAGTAGGACATCAGCACGCGCCCCATGGGCCAGTTCACCACGTTCACGCCGCTCACGTAGCGCGAACCGATGGACACGTCGGCCCCCTCTTCGGCACAAGCCTTGTAGAGGCGGGGCAAGTCCTTGGGGTTGTGGCTGAAGTCGGCGTCCATCTCGAAGATGTATTCGTAGTCGTGCTCCAGCGCCCAGCGGAAACCAGCGATGTAGGCGGTGCCCAAGCCCAGCTTACCGCGACGCTCCACCATGAACAGGCGGTCGGCGAACTCTTCGCGTTGCAGGCGGCGGACAATCTCGGCCGTACCGTCGGGCGACCCGTCTTCGATGACCAGGATGTGGAACCCGTGCTCCAGGGCAAAGACGGCCCGTATGATATTCTCGATATTCTCCCGCTCGTTGTAGGTCGGGATGATGACGATGCTGTCTGATGTATGCATATCTTCTGTGGATTGTAAATGTGCCACAAATGTAGTGTTTTCCATCGTTTTTTCAGTAGGAAAACAGTGCTTTTCTTTGCGGCGGATATATTCTTATCCATTTTCTTCGTAATTTTGCACGGATAATTTTCACGCACATGAGCTTTACGATTACCGAACTGCAACAACGATACGCCGCCCACCCGCAAGTCGAGGCGGCCTTGCGCCTGCTGGCCGACGACCAGCTGAAACACCTCTTCCTGGGCGGGCTTCACGGCTCGTCGGCTTCCCTGCTGGCCTCGGTGCTGGTGGGGCGGGCAGGTTGCCCGTTCGTCTTTGTGCTGGGCGACGGCGAGGAGGCGGGTTACTTCTACCACGACCTGGTGCAGGTGCTGGGCGACGGGCAGGTACTCTTTTTCCCCTCGTCCTTCCGCCGCGCCATCAAGTACGGCCAGAAGGATGCCGCCAACGAAATCCTCCGCACCGAGGTACTCAGCCGCCTGCAGAAGGACAGCCGCGACTTGTGCATCGTCACCTTTCCCGACGCGTTGGCCGAGAAGGTGGTGTCGCAGGGTGAACTCAAGGAGAAGACGCTCACCCTCCACGTGGGCGAGCAGGTGGACATGACGTTCGTTACTGAGGTGCTCCACAGCTACGGCTTCAAGCATACCGACTATGTCTATGAACCCGGCCAGTATGCCGTCCGAGGCAGCATCATCGACGTATTTTCCTTCTCCAGCGAATACCCCTTCCGCATCGACTTCTTCGGCGACGAGGTGGAGAGCCTGCGCACCTTCGAGGTGGAGACGCAGCTGTCCAAGGAGAAGAAGGAGAGCGTGGTCATCGTGCCCGACCTCAGCAATGACCTCTCGGCAGGCGGCACGGGCGGCATGGTGTCGTTCCTCGACTTCCTGCCTGCCGACACCATCCTGTCCATGCGCGACTTCCTGTGGCTGCGCGAACGCATCCAGCAGGTGCACGACGAAGCCCTGACGCCCCAAGCCATCGCCGCCCGCGAGGCGGAAGAGAACGGTGACATCCGTCTGGAGGGCAAGCTCATCGACGGCGGCGAGTTCACCGTCCGTGCCCTCGACTTCCGTCGCCTGGAGTTCGGCACCAAGCCCACAGGCACGCCCGACGCTTCGCTTCAGTTCGACACGTCGGCGCAACCCATCTTCCACAAGAACTTCGACCTCGTGGCCGACAGCTTCGCCCGCTATCTGGCCGACGGCTATACCATCTATATCTGTAGCGACAGCACCAAGCAGACCGACCGCATCCGCGCCATCTTCGAGGAGCGTGGGGGCGAGAAGATAACCTTCACGGCGGTGGAGAAGACCCTGCACGAGGGCTTTGCCGACAACCAGTTGCGCCTGTGCGTCTTCACCGACCACCAGCTGTTCGACCGCTTCCACAAGTACAACCTCAAGAGCGACAAGGCCCGCAGCGGCAAGGTGGCTCTCTCGCTGAAGGAGCTCAACCAGTTCCAGCCGGGCGACTACGTGGTGCACACCGACCACGGCGTAGGTCGCTTTGCCGGCTTGGTGCGCATCCCCAACGGCAACACCACGCAGGAGGTCATCAAGCTTGTCTATCAGAACGACGACGTGGTGTTCGTCTCCATCCACTCCCTCCACAAGGTGTCCAAGTACAAGGGCAAGGAGGGGGAAGCGCCCCGTCTCAACAAGCTGGGCACGGGTGCGTGGGAGAAGTTGAAGGACCGTACGAAGAAGAAAATCAAGGATATTGCCCGCGACCTCATCCGCCTCTACTCGCAACGCCGCGAGGAGAAGGGCTATCAGTTCAGCCCCGACAGCTTCCTGCAACGCGAGCTCGAAGCCTCGTTCCTCTACGAAGACACGCCCGACCAGAGCAAGGCCACGGCCGACGTGAAGGCCGACATGGAGAGCGCCCGCCCGATGGACAGGCTGGTGTGCGGCGACGTGGGCTTCGGAAAGACCGAGGTGGCCGTGCGCGCCGCCTTCAAGGCCGCGTGCGACAATAAGCAGGTGGCCGTCCTGGTGCCCACCACCGTCTTGGCCTATCAGCACTTCCAGACGTTCAAGGAGCGCCTGAAAGACCTGCCCTGCCGCGTGGAGTACCTGAGCCGCGCACGCACCGCCGCCCAGGCGAAGGCCGTCATCAAGGGATTGGCCGCAGGCGAGGTGAACATCCTCATCGGTACCCACCGCATCCTGGGCAAGGACGTCAAGTTCAAGGACCTGGGTCTGCTCATCATTGACGAGGAGCAGAAGTTCGGCGTCAGCGTCAAGGAGAAGCTCCGCCAGCTCAAGGTGAACGTCGATACGCTCACCATGACCGCCACGCCCATTCCCCGCACCTTGCAGTTCTCGCTGATGGGTGCGCGCGACCTCAGCGTCATCCAGACGCCGCCACCCAACCGTTACCCTGTTCAGACAGAGGTGCATACCTTCAACGAGGAAGTCATCATCGACGCCATCAACTTCGAGATGAGCCGCAACGGGCAGGTGTTCTTCGTGAACAACCGCATCTCCAACCTGCCCGAGCTGAAAGCCATGATCGAGCGAAACATACCCGACTGCCGCGTGTGCATCGGCCACGGCCAGATGGAGCCGGCCGAATTGGAGAAGATTATCTTCGACTTCGTGAACTACGACTACGACGTGCTCATAGCCACCACCATCATCGAGAGCGGCATCGACATCCCCAACGCCAACACCATCATCATCAACCAGGCGCAGAACTTCGGCTTGAGCGACCTGCACCAGATGCGCGGGCGTGTGGGACGCAGCAACAAGAAAGCCTTCTGCTACTTGTTGGCACCCCCGTTGTCCAGCCTTACGCCCGAAGCCAAGCGGCGCCTGCAAGCCATTGAGAACTTCTCCGACCTGGGCAGCGGCATCCACATCGCCATGCAGGACCTCGACATCCGCGGGGCGGGCAACATGTTGGGTGCCGAGCAGAGCGGTTTCATCGCCGACCTGGGTTACGAAACCTATCAGAAAATTCTCACCGAAGCCGTGCGCGAGCTGAAGAACGACGAGTTTGCCGACCTCGTGGCCGAAGAGCAGCAGGCGGCCGACGGTAGCGGGCAGATCAGCGGCGAGCAGTTTGTGGACGAATGTCAGGTGGAGAGCGACCTCGAACTCCTCTTGCCCGCCACCTACGTTACGGGCAGCAGCGAGCGCATGCTCCTCTATCGCGAGCTCGATTCGCTGGTGCTCGACAAGGACGTCGACGCTTTCCGCGCCCGCCTCGAAGACCGTTTCGGCCCTGTGCCGCCCGAGACGGAAGAGTTGCTGCGCATCGTTCCTCTGCGTCGTCTGGCCGCCCGTCTGGGCGCCGAGAAGGTGTTCCTCAAAGGTGGCCGCATGACCCTCTTCTTCGTGTCCAACCCCGACAGCCCTTACTATCAGAGCCAGGCCTTCGGCAAGGTCATCGCCTACATGATGAAATACACCCGCCGTTGCGACCTGCGCGAGCAGAACGGCAAGCGCAGTATGCTGGTCAAGGACGTGCCTACGGTCGAAGAAGCCGTTGCCACTCTGCAGGAGATGGTGGCGATGGCGGTGGAAGAATAAGTGGTGGGATAAGCCTTACGCATGCCTCGGCCGTATCATCCTGTAGACGGACGACAGCGTGTGTTGGATGGGTTTGCTTAGGATGATGAGTGTCACGGCCACCAGGATGAGGACGATGCCGAAAGCCTCCTGCAAGGTGAACGCTTCGCCGAAGACCAGTGCGCCGATGCACACCGCCGTCACAGGCTCCATGGCACCCAGGATGGACGTCAGCGTACCGCCGATGTACTTCACGGCCAGCAGCAGGGTGATGTTCGAGATGACCGTCGGCACTACGGCCAGCAGTATCAGGTTGGTGGCCGACAGGGCGTCGGGTATCGGCTGGATGCCTTCGTTCAGCCCTGCCTTGACGGCAAACATCAGGGTGGTGAAGACGAAAACGTAGAAAGCCAGCTTGCGGCTGTTCATCGTCCGTACGCGTGACTTGTTCACCGTCGTGATGTAGCTTGCGTAACCCACGGCCGAGAGCAGCACGATGACCATCCCCATCGGGTCGAGCACCAGCTCGCCGCCCTTCAGCGACAGCTTGGCCACGCCATAGATGGCCAGCACAATGGCCGCCCATGTCACCCACGACGCCCGCTCCCTGAAGAGCACCAGCATCAGCAGCGTGACGAATACGGGGTAGGTGAAGTGCAGCGTCGTGGCCACACCTGCCCCCATGAAGTCGTATCCCCAAAACAGAAACAGGGCCGAAGCCGTGTAGAAGCCCGCCAGCAGCAGGAGGAAGGGGATGTCTCGTCCCTCGATGCCGAAGGGCTCCTTGTGCAGCTTCATCATCCCCGCCAGCGCCAGCGTGGCGAAGAGGAAGCGGTAGAAGAGGATGGAGTCGAGTGACATACCTCCCTGCATCAGCGGCAGGGTGAAGAGCGGAATGAGGCCGAACGTTACCGACGTGGCCAATTCGTAGATAAAACCTTTCAATCTGTTCATGCTTGCGATACGTTTTTTTTCGTGAGAAATGCGTGCAAAGATAGAGCAAACCGAGGGAAGCACAAAGCGAAAACTGCGTTTTCAGCTTTTGCTTCGGAGGTGCAGCCTATTTCTGTTCTCGTCTCCTACAGGTTGCAGAACAGGTTCACGAAGAAGGGCACGCTCAGGTCGATGAGAATGCCGTGGAAGATGGCGATGGGCATCACCTCCTTGCCCGAGCAGCGCGTGATGGAGGGCAGCAGCACGTCCATCGAGTTCACGCCTGCGGCCGAGATGGGAGCCAACCGTCCGAAGTATTTGCGGATGAGGGGCGCACCCACCAGCGACATCATTTCGCGGATGATGTTGCTCAGCAGGGCGATGGTGCCCAGCTCCGTGGCCAGCTGGAGGCCGATGGAAGGCTCCTTGAACTGCGTGATGAGGATGGACGACAGCGAGTAGTAGGCAAATCCGCTGCCCACGGCCATGCAGTCGAACACGCTCCACTGGCTCAGCAGCAGGCTTGCCGCGGCCGAGAACGCTAGGGTGCCTGTGATGGTAGCTGCCGGCACTAGCAGCATCTTGGGGCTTAGTTTCTTCAGTTCCTGTTGCAGGCTTCGGTTGCTTCCGATGCCGATGCCCACCTGCAGCATCAGGACATAGAGGATGCAGAGCGACCAGTTGTGCATGTCTGCTTCCGGTTGGAAGCCGGCGCCGGCCAGGCAGCCGATGCCGAAGATGGCGAGTACAATCAGATTGTTCTTCATTTCTCTTCTCCTTTCTCAAAGAACAGTTGGAAAACGATGCGTGCGGCTACGATGCTACCTGCCAAGCTCAGCACGGCCAGTATGGCTGCCTGCCATCCCACGCGCCCCAGGTTTTCCACGATGAGGCGGTTGGAGCCGATGGACAGCCCCAGCACAAACAGCAGGGCAGCAATGGTGAGCGAAGTGCTCTTCTCGATATTTTTCAGAAACTTCCCGTCGTGCAGGAAGCGGCCGATGACGATACCGGCCAGCATGGTACATATAATGCTGAACATAACGATTCTCTCTTTCTCTTTCTTTTGAGGTTGAACACAATGAACGGGACGGGCAGACGTCATGCGTGCCTGCCAGATTGATGAGGGTATGTCAAAAAAAGGGGAGGAGGAAACTTAGATAAACCCGCTGAACCAGTGGACGTGTACCGTCTGCTGGCTGTCCGTACCTTTGTGCAGGCGGACTTTCCGACAGGTCCTGTTCAATATGTGTAACGTCTGGTTCATGAGTCTTTTTCTTGGTTTTGCGGCCGCAAAGGTATTACTTTTATGAATATATTCCAAATAAATATGCAGAAATCTATCTTTTCACCCCTTTGTATCCCTAAAACTCTTCGTCCAACCGTTGTATATCTGACGTGCGTGCCTTAATTTTGGGCGTCATTTCAAGAAGTGAAACCATGGCCGACTTGTACAAGGGAAATCTGACGGAGGGCAGCATCACGGGCACGATGCTCCGCTTTGCCTTTCCGCTGATGCTGGGCAACCTGTTGCAGCAGTGCTACAACGTGGCCGATACGCTCATCGTGGGGCGTGTCCTTGGCGCCGATGCCCTGGCCGCCGTGGGTTCGTCGTATGCCCTCATTGTGTTTGTCACGTCCATCTTCATCGGCCTCTGCATGGGGTGCAGTGCCGTGTTCTCCATGCAGTATGGTGCGCGAGAGTTCGACGGCTTGCGGCGCAGCATCTTCTCGTCCATGCTCATCGTGGGCGGCGTCACGCTGGTGCTCAACGTGGCTTCGCTCCTTTGGCTGACGCCCGTCATCCGCCTGCTCCACACGCCGCCCGAGGTAGAGCCGCTGGCGCGCAGCTACCTCTTCATCGTCTTCCTGGGCATGGTGCCTGTGTGCGTCTACAATTTTTACGCCTTCCTGCTCCGTGCGGTGGGCAATTCCGTGGTGCCCCTCTGCTTCCTGCTCGTGTCCGTGGTGCTCAACATCGGGCTCGACCTCCTCTTCATGCTCGGTTTGCACATGGGCGTCGAGGGAGCGGCCCTTGCCACGGTGGCGGCTCAGACGGTGGCCGCCCTGGGGCTTTATCTTTATACCCGCCGCCGTTTTCCCGCCCTGCGCCTGCGCAAGGCCGACTGTGTGGTCGACTTTCTGTCCATCCGCCGCCTGTCCTCCTATTCGTTGCTGACGTGCGTCCAGCAGTCGGTCATGAACTTCGGTATCCTCTTGGTGCAGGGCTTGGTCAACAGCTTCGGTACGGCCGTCATGGCCGCCTTTGCCGCGGCGGTGAAGATCGACTCCTTTGCCTACATGCCCGTGCAGGACTTCGGCAACGCCTTCTCCACCTTCATCGCCCAGAACTTCGGAGCCGGCCGCACCGACCGCATCCGTCGTGGCATCCGTAGTGCCGTGTGGCTCACCACTGCCTTCGCCCTGCTCGTCTCCGCCCTCGTCTTTGTGGGCGCTCCCTGGCTGATGTCGCTCTTCGTCTCTCCGTCCGAGGCAGAGATTATCGCCATCGGCGTGGAGTATCTGCGCATCGAAGGCAGCTTCTACGTGGGCATCGGCTACCTCTTCCTGCTCTACGGCTTCTATCGCGCCGTGGCCCTTCCCTCCATGTCGGTGGTGCTCACGGTGGTGTCGCTGGGCACGCGCGTGTTGCTGGCCTATCTGCTGGCTTCGTTGCCCCAGGTGGGCTATACGGGCATCTGGTGGTCCGTCCCCATCGGTTGGGCGTTGGCCGATGTTGTGGGCGTGTGGTACTACCGCTCCCGCCGGTTGCTTACCCGTTAGCGGCTTGGGGCAGGGGGTATCGTAAAACGGTGTTTTCTTGGAAGGAAAACACTGCTTTCCGAGTGCTAAAAGTATCGGAAACAGTTGCCGTTTCCCTTTATTTTCTTACCTTTGGAGAAAAATGCCATAACCTGAAGTTTACCGATTATGAAAAGACGCTGTTTGTTCCCTTTGCGCGAGGCTGCGCTATGTTTCTCTTTCCTGTTACCTGTGGGGCTTTGTGCGCAAATGCCTCTCTCTGAAAACTCGCGTGCCGATACACTTCTTCATGTGGGTTACGCCCGCGGAACGCTGAACAACTTGTCGGGCTCCGTGGAGCTTATCACCGAAAAGCAGATGAACAAGGAGCTGCTTTCCAACCCGCTGGAGGCTATCCAGGGGCGCGTGGCGGGTCTCTCTATTCAGAAGAACAGTAATGGTACCGCCGCCCTCGAGTCCGTGCGCCTGCGCGGTACGACTTCGCTCACCAGCGGCAACGAACCCCTCATCGTGGTGGACGGTGTGCCGGGCGACCTTTCGATGCTGACTTCGCTCTATCCCACCGACATCGAGAGCTTCACTATCCTTAAGGATGCTTCGGAGACGGCTCAGTATGGCTCGCGGGGTGCCTCGGGTGTCATCAACATCGTCACCAAGCGCGGTGCGGGAGGCAAGACGCATGTCAATTATAGCGGTATCTTCGGCATTTCCCACGCCTATCGGCACCTGGATATGCTCGATGCCGATGCCTATCGTAGGGCAGCCGCATCCCTTGGTTACGAGGTGGTGGATCTCGGTCACAATACCGACTTTCAGAAGGCCATCGAGCAGACAGGCATCCAGCAAAACCACAACATTGCCCTCTATGGTGGTGGCGAACGGTCGGATTACCGCGTCTCGTTGGGCTATCAGGAGCGTGAGGGCGTTATCCGCAACGAGTCGATGAAGCTGTTTACCTCGAACATGAACCTGAACCAGAAGCTGATAGACCGCCTGCTCGATTGCGAGTTGGGCCTGTTCGGCTCTGTCAAGCGCGACCGCACCCTGTTCGACCTCCAGAAGACCTTTTACTCCGCCGCCGCCTTCAACCCCACCTTCCCTGCGGGCAAGAACGCTTCGGGCGGATGGGACCAGCTGACGACGGCCAGTCAGATTACCAATCCCCTGGCGTGGATGGAGGTGGACAACCGCGACGCCACGTCCTACTTCAGTGCCCACGCGCGCCTCAACCTCAGTTTGCCGTTCGACTGGAAGCTGGTGCTCTTCGGTGCCTACACCTATAGCGAGACGGAAGACGACCAGTACCTGCCTACGCCCGTCTGGGGAGGCGGTCAGGCTTATCGCGGTAGTCGCCGTTCAGAGACCCTGTTGGGCAACATGATGCTGACGTGGCAGAAGCAGACAGGTCGTCACTTCATCGACCTGCTGGCCTTGGGCGAAGTTTCCAAAGATACCTATTCGGGCTTCTACACCACCGTTACCAACTTCTCGTCCGACGAGATGGGTTACCATAACCTGCAGGGTGGCGCCCTGCGTCCGTGGGAGGGAACGGGTTCCTACTACGAAGATCCGCGCCTTGTTTCCTTCCTGGGGCGCGTCAACTATACGTTTGACAACCGCTACGTGCTCACACTCAACGCCCGCACGGACGCCTCGTCCAAGTTTGGTGCCAACCACAAGTGGGGCTTCTTCCCCTCGGCGTCCGTGGCATGGAATGTGACGCAGGAAGACTTCATGCGCTCCGTCACGTGGATAGACAACCTGAAGGTGCGCCTCGGCTATGGCTTGGCGGGCAACCAGGGCGGCATCGACTCCTATACCACCATGTCGCTGGTGAAGCCCAACGGCATCGTGCCTGTGGGCAATGCGCCGCTCGTCACCTACGAAAGCCTGCGCAACGCCAATCCCGACCTGAAGTGGGAGGTGAAATACACGTTCAACGCAGGGTTCGACCTGGCCATGCTTGACAACCGCCTGCTTCTCTCGTTCAACGCCTACCGCTCCAAGACCGAGGACATGCTCTACTCCTATCACGTCAGTGTCCCGCCTTTCCCTTACAACACCCTGCTGGCCAACATCGGCTCCATGCGCAACAGTGGTCTTGAGGTAGCCGTCGGCTTCACGCCCCTACGCACCAGAGACATGGAGCTGACCGTCAACGCCAACGTCACCTGGCAGCGCAATAAGCTTCTCTCGCTGAGCGGCATGTACAACGGCAAGTGGATTTCGGCCGCCGAATACACGGCCATCGCAGGTTTGGACGGTGCCGGCTTCCACGGCGGCTACAACAACATCGTCTATCAGATTGTGGGGCAACCTTTGGGTGTGTTCTACCTGCCCCATTGCAACGGCCTTGTGTCCGACGGCAACGGCGGCTACAAGTACGACATTGCCGACCTCAACGGTGGTGGAGCGGACATGGAAGATGGCGAAGACCGCTATATTGCGGGGCAGGCCGTACCTAAGGTGATGCTGGGTTCCAATATCAGCTTCCGTTACCGTCGGTTCGACGTGTCGTTGCAGGTCAACGGTGCCTTCGGCCACAAGATTTATAACGGCACCGCCCTGACCTATATGAACATGAACAGCCTGCCCGACTACAACGTCATGGCCGATGCCCCCGCCCGCATGATAACGGACCAGACGGCCACCGACTACTGGCTGGAGAGCGGCAACTACGTCCACTTCGACTATCTCATGTTGGGTTGGACGCCGCCCTTGCGTGAGGGCAAGCTGCTGAAGAGTATCCGCCTGGCCTTTACCGTCAACAACCTGGGCACCCTCAGCGCCTATTCAGGCTTGACGCCGCTCATCAACAGTACGCAGGTTGACTCCACGTTGGGGGTCGATGACAAGCGTACCTATCCCTTGTCGCGTACTTATACGCTCAGTCTTAGTTTGAACTTCTAAATAAAGAAAGGAGATCGTCATGAAACAACATATTCTCTTTCCGTTTGTCGCCACCCTGTTCTTCGTCCTGCTTCTGGCCGGGTGCAGCCGCTTTTTGGAGGAAAATCCCCGCGATGGCATCAGCGAAGACCAACTGGCCACTTCCTTGCAGGAAGTCTATCGTTTCCACGTAGCCACGCTCTACAATCACGTAGGAGGTTGCGAAGACAGCCAGGGCCTGCAAGGCACAGGTCGTGGCGTTTACGACCTCAATACCTTTACCACCGACGAAGCCATCATGCCCACCCGCGGTGCCGACTGGTACGACGGCGGCTTCTGGCAGGGACTTTATCTCCACCGCTGGGGTGTCAGCAACAATGCCATTTTTCACACGTGGGAATACCTCTACAAAGCCGTTGTCCTCTGCAACCATTCGCTGACTAAGATAGATGCTTATGCCGCCGCCCGTCCCGCCGACGATGTAGAGCCTTATAGGGCCGAGGTGCGTGCCCTGCGTGCTTTGTTCTATTACTACCTCATGGACCTCTTTGGCCGTGTGCCCCTCATCAGGTATACCGATGACGCCTCCGCCGACCTCCTGCAGGTGGAGCGGAGCGAGCTTTTCCGCTTCATCGTGTCCGAACTTCAGGAAGCCTTGCCTGCCTTGAGCGGCGAACGCAGCAACCAGCCGGGCGTTTACTACGGCCGCATTACCCGCCCCGTCGTGTGGTTCCTGTTGGCCAAGCTTGCTTTGAATGCCGAGGTCTATGCCGACGACGACTGGACAGACGCACTCCGCCCCGACGGCAGGCAGCTGTTTTTCGACGTGGACGGCGTGAAGATGGACGCCTGGCAGACCGTCTGCCACTATTGCAACCTGATAACCGAAAGCGGATATACTCTGGAAACTGACTATCGGAGTAACTTTGCCGTGTTCAACGAGTCTTCGTCCGAGAACATCTTCGTCATCCCCATGAACAAGACCCTTTATACCAACCAGCTCATCTACCTCTTCCGTTCGCGCCACTACAACCATGCCAAGGCCCTCGGCTTGGGAGGCGAGAACGGTGCGTCGGCCACGCTCGATGCGCTCGATGTCTTCGGCTACGGCACGGACGAGGAAGATCCCCGTTTCCGACTTTGCTATTATGCCGACGAGGTGACCGACCTACAGGGTAATCCTGTCCTGCTCGACGACGGCCGTACGCCCCTTGTCTATGAACCCCGCCGTGTGGAGCTCGACCTTTCGGGCAAGGAATATGAGAAGACCGCGGGTGCCCGCATGAAAAAGTACGAGGTCGATCCCACGAGCTTGAAAGACGGTAAGTTGGCCGACAACGACATCGTGCTTTTCCGCTATGCCGACGTGTTGCTGATGCAGAGCGAGGCCAAGGTGCGTGCCGGCGGCAATGGCGATGCCGAGTTGGAGCAGGTACGCCGTCGGGTGGGAGCGCCTTCACGTCCGGCTACGCTGGAGACCTTGCTCGACGAACGTCTGCTGGAGCTGGCATGGGAGGGCTGGCGCAGGCAAGACCTTGTCCGCTTCGGCCTTTTCACCCGTGCCTACAGCTATCGTCCGCAGGTAGAGGATGAGGCCACCGGTTTCACCACCGTCTTTCCCATCCCCGAGAAGGTCATCAGCATGAACCCCCAGCTGCGTCAGCACAAAGGTTACTGATGATGCGTACACATGCGCTGCCTGAAGGGGAAATCCGCTGCCTTTACCCCTTCAGGCCGAATTTCTTCCGATAGTACGACTCTGCCGTATAGAGCGCGGCGGCGGGGTTGTTGCCCGTCACGCGGTCCTTGGTGACGAGGGTGGTGGCGTAGGCCTCGGAGTACTTGTAGAACAGGCTGTCGTGCCCCACGCAGAGGCCGATGACTACGTTCAGGTCCGTCCGCGCCTCGTTTAGCAGGCGGGCTTGCAGGATGGGGTTGCACATGGCCGCCCCGATGGATTCGCACGCCTGTGGGATGCCGATGGACGACTTCGCCTTGCCCGCCACCTTGCAGATCACCGCCAGCGGTTCGAAGCCGTTGGCTTGCAGGATGCGGGCAAAGATGCGTGCCTCGCGGATGAGGCCGATGCAGTGGGCGATGCCTATCTTGTGTGCCCCTATCTTTCGGGCAAACTCCATGATTTCCTGTACGCGCGTCCATTGGCAGTAGCCTTCGTATTCCACTTCGGCGCTGGCCACCATGATGTCGTGGTTGCGCGGTTCGTCGTAGCGCTCCAGTGCCCATTGCAGGTCTTCCTCCTTCAGGTGGGTGGTGGGGCAGAATTCGGGATACGTACGGTTCTGGTACTTGCAGTTCTGTGTGCCGCAATCCACGCACGAGTGGCGGGTGGGCGATGAGGGTTGTTCGGAGGTATTCATAGGGTAGATAATGTTTTTATGATTGTTGTATAGTGTAGTTTAATAGTTCTCGAACCGATACAAACTCTTTGAATCCCCAACGGCGGGGAGGAAACAAAGAACTTTGTAGACTGATGAATTTTTTATTTCCTACCAGATAAGAGGGTTTAACCAGTTTCATAACAACACGTACATCGTCTTCGGCAATGGTTTTGTTATGTATGTGTGGTAAATCTTTGCGATATCGGATAGAGCTGAATGCGATTTGATAGATGTCTCGTATTTGTCCTCGGATGACAGGTACAAAGTAGTCGTATTTCTGGAAATTCAGTTGTGAAAGTTTGTTGGAAGCAGTAATTTTTCCAAAATAATATTCTATCTCTTTTTCTCTGTCGATGAATTTCTGGAAATATTCTCTTTGTCCATTTTCGAAAATGGTGACGGCCAGAATGGTTCCACTTTTCTCTAGTGTCAGATTAGTCCCTTTCTGGGCTTTTACATCTTGCAAAATTTGTATAGTGGGTTGTTTCCAAATCAGTGAATGTAAAAAATCTTTTAGTAAAGAGCTGCTTTTTTCATTGTTTGGGCGTAGCGGAAAAGCGCCGATGTTTACTTTTTCGATGGAGCGATAGAATTCAGTTTTGGCCACTTCTTCGTCTGTGCCATTGCCTGGGAATAGTATATATCCTCCCAATACTTCTTTTTTAATGGGAAGTCCTTCTTGTTTCGGGTCATAATAGAGTGCATCTCTATAACGATGCATTTGATTGATGGCATCATTGGGAGGAATGTCAGGTCCGTTTGTATCGGATTGCCCTATTCTATATTTGGCGTCGAATAAATAGGTGAGTTTGAAGCCAGTTTCGATGTCGTGCCTTGTCAGTTGGAGGACGATGTCGGGTTTCTGAGGCACGGTAAAGGAATAGGTATGATCAATGGATGTCTCGTTGTTGTTGTCTGTTTTGCTTTCTTTAGGGTTGTAAATAACTTCGGCTAATTCGACAGAATCACCGTCTGAAGTCATTCTGGAAAAGATAATTTTGGATTTTTGTCCTTGGGGCAATGCATAAGTAAAGTGTTTGTTCAGTTCTATTCGGCTTTGATTGTTTACCTGTAAATTCTTTTCCTTTAATATCGACTTGACTAAGTTTTTTACCTGTATAAAACACCAGATTTCATACAGGGTGGCAATGTCTTTCAGTTCCAGACCTCGAATACCTTCTTCCAGGTCATAGCTGCATGTCAGCAACAACCAGATGCGATAGATTTGTGTGTATCCTGTTCCTTGTTTCAGGGTTAATGACTCTTGCTCCAGCCCTTTGAAGTGGCCTACTGTGCGGAAAAAAGGGTGGTACACCAGTCGTTTCAACTCTTCTTCTACCTGAGTTATTTTATTGCAGAATTTCACATTCGAATCCATGGGGTAATTCTCCAGAATTCTATGTTTTAGTTCTACGAATTTCTGGGTTACGGATTTGACGGCATACTTCAGGAAACGATTTTCATACGTGTCGTTGTTCATATGGGGGACTTCTGTCCGATACAGTCGTTGGTGTTCTGTTCGATGTTCAGCCAGTTCTGTCTCCAGTTTTGGGGTGAGGCGTTTTAGTCTGTCTGCCCGGCAATAAGTTTCCCTGTGCTTCATCCTATGGTGTGGGTGGTCTATGACCACTTTCACTGCATGGATGAACTCTTCGTTGATATCTTTGAATACATTCCACCAGATGATATCGGGCGTGCCTCCCTGTGGCTTTTCTTTGAAGGCATGATGGGTGCGGCGGAGGAAATCGATAGAAAGCATTCGGTATTCTTCTTCGATGTCGTGGACGATGTGTTTCAGGTCGTTGTGATAGTCCAGCTTTGTGGACAATACATCGTAGCTGAAGATAAAGATTATTCTTCCTTTTTCTGGCGATTTGTAAACGATTTTTAAGTCTGCTCGTCCGATGTCGTTGGCATAATTGATGTGTCCGTACAACACTTGAGCGTCTTCGTTGAAGCTGAATCCTTCGCTCACGCTACGCAAATGAGTGTCGATGTAGGCGTTCTTAACTTTTGTCTTGAATCGTATCCAGTATTGGTAGTCTGTGTTTTCAAAGAATGCGGAAGGTGCATACGAGCCTTGTTCTATCTGCTTTCCTTTGTAGGTCAGCACTGCGCTGTCTTCGCTCCATGTGTAATAAGATTTTAAGGCTTCCGAATCGGGAGTTACCCGCATGCAGGAGGCTGCTTTCCTGAAAATCCGTTCATACGAATTGCAGGAAACTAATAGCTCGAAATCGGTATGTTCCAGTTTTAGCAATGCTTCCATGCTGCGTTAACTCCAGAAAGAGCAATAATATGTGTTGTCCAACTTCCGTTTCATCTCTTTCAGTTTTAGCAGGGAAATCGATTTCTCTCGTATATCTTCATCTGCGATTTTGTTTTCTTTTTTTGGATAGCAAGTCCTGCATATTTCGCTGAACTGTTCTTGGATGGTTATGGCGAGGTCGTCCAGCAGGCATCCTGTTTGTTCCCAGTTCATCAGTTTGTTTTTGTCTCCTTCGATACGGCTCAGTATTTTCATGTTGGTCACTTCGTCCAGCGCTTGTATCAGCAGATGGCATTCATCGTTTTCGGCGTACTGCATGTTGGCCAATACGTACAAGATGGCTTCGTTTCGTGTGCGATAGGCTATTCTGAACGGGCTTCCTTTTAACGTTTCGTTGATTTGACTCAGATATTTGATAACTGTATCACAGAGTTTTGGGCTTTTTTCGTACACATCCATTGCTTCTACGGCATAAGGTAGGACGGCAGAAGCCTCGATAGCAGGCAGTCTGTTCTCTGCGGCTGTGAGTCCGCCCTCCAGGTTGGCATCGTTCATTTCGAAGGTCATGGCGCGGTCCAGCACTTTGCGCGAGAAGCTGAAGGTAGTTTCGTCCATGTTGACCGTACCCATGACAATCAGGTTAGGAGGCAGACAGATGCCTTTGGTGCGGAACGTCTCGCGAAGCTGGGCTTCACGCCCTTTGTCTTTTTCGATGATTTGTCCGTTTATTTCCCAAATGTCGCCGAACAAATCGTTCAAAATGGAATCTCCCACCCAAGCATTGTGCTTATTCTTCCCGAAATTGTTTAAAGGTGGAAACAGCGGGTCTGATACGATCCTGCCATTTCTTAGTTTGCGTGTTTCCAGTACGCTTAGATATTCGGCAAAATATTGTTCTACGGGTGCCAGGTTCATTTCGTCCAGACATAGGAAAAAAGGAACATCTTCAAAGTACCATGCCTTGGCCAAAAATCGGAGAAAGTCGGTCGTTTTATATTCGATATCTCCCGATATCCTTGTTTCATATCCTAACAATTCTGTGGAGTCGTGCCAGTTAGGTCGTACCTGTATGATCTCATAATTGTATGGTTTTTGGATCTTCTCAGGAGATTCTCCTCCTGTCGCATAAGCCAGTTGGCGTACGATGCGCGACTTGCCTGTGCCTGATATGCCTGCCAGGAGTACAAATGGCTTGGATTGGATGGCAATCGTGTAGCGTCGGAATAGGCTGTTGTCACGATTTGTGATATCCAGATCTGGGTTGCCTTCATTGATGATCTCGTTGGGGTTAAGCACCATTTTGGCCATTATTGTCAGTGTCGAAGTATATCCGTATTCGAATTTGTCAATATCAGTCTGTCCGCATAAGTCGTTTCGTGCGTCGTCGGCAGAAGCCTTCGGGTGTTGTCTGAAATATTCTACGTATTCATCCAGAAGTTGTTGTGATATTGTGCGTAGGCCTTTTGCTCCTTTGCTTTGCGAATAGACGATGTAGCACAATCTGTCTTTGTCTACAATCTTGACTTGCCCGTTTGTTGAGGCGTCTCCTATTCTTAATTGGTAATGTTTCATCATGTTTTGAACGATTTAATGGTTACTTTTGGGGTAAGGCTTTCCCTTTCAATAGTCCGATGTGAGGAATCGTATTTTACGATCTGGCCGCACCGGCTACTGTCAGCAAAGGTATATATTTGATAGAAAAAATACAATATCAATGGAGTGGATTTTTTTTATTCTGCATTTTGAATGGTTGATTGGGCGTAATGCCTTGGTGGTGATGTTTGTTTTTTGATGTCTTCGTTGTCAAGTAGTTTCATTCGATCGGTGTGTCTGGAATTGATGCCTTTGTTTTCTTCGAATTAGTTTACTGTAACTGTAATCTGTAATTGTAAGTACAAAACAGACATGTTGTCTATTACAAATTACAGATTACAGTTAGCTAAAATCGAAATGTGTGCGCCA
>OHSS01000081.1_pt1 | contig 34158 bp, 26 predicted proteins | sample 1578781 | NCBI WGS metagenome assembly OHSS01 (sample SAMEA3879554, study PRJEB24766) | human gut metagenome | biome: human-associated habitat; feature: feces | place: USA | collected 1985/1987
GTAGAAAAAGGAAATACATCCAATGGTACAGTAACAGATATCAATGGAAACTTCATTCTAAAAATAGCCTCCAAGGGAACATTGGTTGTTTCCTACATTGGCTATACCACACAAGAAATAACTGTCGATGGAAAAACAACGTTCAACATCGTATTAGAAGAAGATACCAACGCATTGGAAGAAGTAGTAGTAGTAGGATATGGCGCTATTCAGAAACGCTCCGTCTCAACTTCCATCTCCACTGTAAAAGGTGGAAAAATATCAGATATGCCTACTTCAAATATATCCCAAAGTCTTGTTGGTATGTCTTCAGGTATCTCCTTGCAACAAGTAAGTGGTGAACCTGGTGCGGCTCCTGCTATTCGTATTCGTGGAGCAGGCTCTATCAATAGTGGGAATGACCCATTATTTGTAATTGACGGATACCCCACGACTGATGCCGATCTTTTCAACAATATAAATCCAGCAGACATAGCAGACATCCAAATATTAAAGGATGCGGCCTCGTCAGCCATTTATGGATCAAAAGCAGGAAACGGAGTCATCATTGTAACAACTAAACAAGGACAAAGTGGAAAAGCTAAAGTAAACTTCTCCACCCAAGTAGGATGGAGCGAAGCTCAGAATTATGTAGATGTACTCGAAGCAGATGATTACCTAGACATGATTATTGAAGCACGAACCAATAATGGTACAATCGATGAATATCTACAATTACTCGAGATGAGAGAAAGCGGAAATTATGTAAATACAAACTGGCAAGATGCTATTTTCCGCAATGCTTTGAATTACAGAGGTACATTAACTGTAACAGGAGGAACCGAAAATTTAAAATACAATTTCTCCACCAACTATCAAAATGAAGATGGTATCTTGCTCAACTCCTATTACAGAAGAACTGGAATAAAAGGAGGATTTGAAGCTAACTTATCGAAAAAAGTAAAACTCGGAGCATCATTCAATACAACATACAGTAAAAAACGTGCTCAACAGCCTACTGGTGGTAACACCGAAGATGTGACAGGTGTAATAGCCCAAGCGTTGACAATGCCTCCTATCCTTCCTGTCTATCAAGCAAATGGTGACTATACACAAATTGCTCAATATTATTCAGATTTAGGATTGAACAACCAACTTCGAAATCCTGTAGCTAATTTATTGGAGAATAGAAATGATACATGGGCAATTCGTACCATGGCTAATGCCTTCTTAGAAGTGAAACCGATCAAGGGCTTAACCTTACGCACTTCTGTCAATTTCACAACAAATTCTGCTAAACAAGATTATTATCAATCCGCTTACCTATTAGGAGGTAGTTATACTGGCAATAAATCTACACCTGACTTAACATCAATAGATGGTTACCGCCTGTCTGGCTTTGGTTATAATACCTATTGGTCTACTACAGCTACTTATGATGTAACTTTCAATGAAAAGCATCATCTTAACGCAATGTTAGGCTATGATTTTGAATACAACAGCGATTTTGAAGTCCAGCAAGATGATCGTACAGACTCCGACAATCCCATAGCTTACACAAACACATCCATCACCAATGTAAACGGTGCAAATCTATGGACAGGCTCTTCTAACTATTCCAACTATGTATTTGATGCCATGTTTGCCCGATTAATTTACGATTATAATTATAAATACGTCTTTTCTGGATCTGTCCGCCGTGACCGCTCTAGTAAATTCGGTCCAGCCAAGCGCGCAGGATGGTTCTATTCGGGTTCACTAGCTTGGAATATCACTGAAGAAGAATTCATGAAAGGTATTGATTGGCTTAACATTGCCAAAATCCGCGCTAGCTATGGTATAACAGGAAATGATCAAATAGGTAACGACTATGCATGGATTTCGTCCATCAGTTCTGATCAGAATGTTGTATTCGGAACTACAGCTATTCCGACTTATTATCCAAGCGGTTATTCAAACCGCCAATTAGGATGGGAAAAGAACAAGCAAATTGATTTAGGATTTGACTTCGGAATTTTTAATTTCCTCAATGTTGTAATAGACTTATATAAAAGGACCAGTGATATCGTGATGCCCGCCAACATTCCCAATTTCAATGGAATATCTGGAAGTGTATATATGAACTCTGGCCAAATTGAAAATAAAGGTATTGAAATACAAGTTTCAGCCAATGTAACCAAAAAAGATTTTTCATGGGATACAACACTCAGCTGGTCAAAGAACAATAACAAAATTCTGTCATTAGCCAACAATCAAACACAGCTAGCAAATGAAAAAGCTGGAACGAAATGGGGAAATGTAATCAGAAACTACGTAGGACATCCAATGGGTGATATGTACATGCTGAAAGTTATCGGTACATTCAATACAGAAGAAGATCTTGCTAATTATGCGACAAACGGTACACAAGACATCGGAGACTTAATTTTCGAAGATTATAACAAAGATGGAAAGATTGATGTTAATGACTACCAATTAGTTGGAAACTACCAACCAGATTTTACTTTTGGATGGAATAACACCTTTACATATAAAAATATAGATTTAGGTATCACTCTTGACGGACAAGTAGGAGGCAATGTGATCTATGCTGCAGCACGTGCCTTTTCGCTAAACCGTTATGATGATAATGTATTAAAAGAATCAGGACTCGGACGCTGGAAATCACCAACAGAAACAGGAAATGGATTGTCTCATAAAGCAGGTACAAATAACTTGGGAAGCAATATCGGACCATCTACCAGATACCTTTACGATGCAGATTTTCTCCGTATCCGAAATATTTCACTTGGATATACTTTACCTAAAAAATTCTGCAAAACTATGGGGATAGAAGGTTTACGTATCAGTGCCAATATTCAAAATCTATGGACAATCGATAAATATCCAGGCTATTCTGTTGAAGCGAATTACGAAGGGAATTCTGCAACAAATAACGGTGTAGATTTTGGTGGATATCCTATATCACGTACATTTACTTTTGGACTTAATTTTAATTTTTAATCGCATTAAAACATGAAAAATTTATATAAGCTCTTTTCATGGGCTATGATTTCTGCAACGTCGTTAAGTTTTACAGCATGTAGCGACAGCTTTTTTGATCGTTTTCCTACAGATTCCATGCAAATGGAAACCTACTTAAAGAATGATACAGAAATACAAAACATTCTTTTCAATGGATACTATCACCTACAAGATATCACATTGAATGTAAATTATGTAAATAGTCTAGCTACTGACGAAGGGTATGATTACAAAAAGAATAATTCCGTAGATCATATCAGTCTTAATGAAAGCACATGGGATGCCACATTAGGCATTACAAGTCAAATATGGGAACATTGCTTCAACACTATTAACCGCTGTAACAATGTTATTCAAAAAATAGACAATGCATCTGAAGGAAACAGAAAACAATATGAGGGTGAAGCCCGTTTCCTTAGAGCATATGCATATTTTACGTTAGTTAGATTATTTGGGCCAGTTCCCATTACAACAACTCCTATTGAGGACTATTCATCGCTTTATAATTATGACAGGAGCAGTGAAAACGAGGTTTATCAATTGATAAAAGATGACATTGAAATCGCAATTAATAACCTCCCCGAATACTATACAAATGCTACAATGCAAGGAAGAGCTACCAAAATTGCAGCGTATACGATGCAAGCAGAAGTATTTATGACATTACAAGATTTTACTTCTGCAAAATCCTCTTTGGAATATGTAATAAATTATGCACATAAAAACAATGAAAAACTTGGCTTAGAGAATGATGTTCTACAAATTTACGCATCAGACAATCCAATGGGAAAAGAAATAATTTTTGCCTCCCAATACAACAATGGAGCAACCGTAGTAGCAAATCCTCTAATGGGACGTTGCATTCCCGCAGCTACTCCATCTACCCAACCGGCTTATACATACCTTGATGGAAGCAGTTCTACCATTACTACTTCACAAGGGACCAGCTGTATGTTAATGACTTGGGAACTCTATAATATGTTCAGAACAAATGAAAACGATCAACGTTTCCAAAAATTGGTTTACAACGGAATATACTCAGATGAATATATTTCCAACGCCAGCCCTGAAGTGGATGTAACAACAGAAGGATATACCTATCTTCCTGTTACACTAAAATACTTCGATTTCAAGAATGAAGGACTTACTACTTGTGCCAGCGGCAACGATAACATTATATATCGATATGCGGATGTATTATTAATGTACGCTGAATGCTTGAATGAAACAGGGTCTGTCGAATTAGCAGCCAATTACTTAAACCAAGTAAGAACACGAGCAGGATTAGCCAACACAACAGCGACCACACAAGAAGAAATGGATCTAGCCATTGAAAACGAAAGGATGTTAGAGTTGTGTTTTGAAGGACATAGATGGTATGATCTTGTTCGGAAAGGTAGAATTACAGATGTTATGGAAGCACATTTTGCCCATCGCACGCAAGGACTCAACCCCACTCTTCAATCAAGCGACAATGGAATGACTGTAAGCAATTCCTCTGATACGAATGGAACTCCTGGCACATGGAAATGGACAGGCTCATCTGCTCCAGTCTTATTCGGAATACCATATGATCAGATCCAACTCTCGACCAACTGGACACAAAATGAATTATATTAATACCATCATCCATTTTAGATATGAAAAGTCTTATTTTTGCCGGCAGTCTATGTACTGTCGGCATTGCTCTCACATCCTGCCTTTCCACGCATGAGAAGGATAAACAGGCAACGCCCGACAGGCCAAACGTCATCTTCATCTTGGCCGACGACATGGGATACGGCGACCTATCCTGCTATGGCAACAAATACGTACAAACGCCCAACATTGACAAGCTGGCTGAAACTGGTACGCGCTTTGAACAATGTTATGCAGGAAGTGGCATTAGTTCACCATCGAGATGTGCATTGATGACAGGAAAAAATACAGGAAATACTCGTATACGCGATAATATGTGTACTGCTGGAGGCATTGCCGGCATCAAAGTGAATCCTGGCGGAGACTCCACGATCGTACGACGGGCCAATCTGCTACCCCAAGACACGACAATCGCCACCGTGCTCAGCGCAGCAGGTTATCGTACATGCCTGGTTAATAAATGGCACTTGGACGGCTACGACAAAGGTGCGTCTCCCAACCATCGAGGCTTTGACGAATTCTACGGATGGACCATTTCTACCGTCCATAGCAATTCGCCCTACTATTATCCCTACTATCGTTTCCATGGCGACTCACTTATCAATATCCCTGAAAATGCAAACGGGAAACATGGTATACACAATAACGACTTGAGCACCAATGATGCCATTGCCTTCATTCGCAGAAATAAAAACAATCCCTTCTTCCTATACCTTGCCTACGATGCACCTCATGAGCCCTATAACATAGACCAAACAGCTTGGTATGAAGGGCAAGAAACATGGACACCAGACACCAAACGGTACGCTTCCCTCATCACACACATGGATGCTGCCATCGGCCGGTTGCTAAACGAGCTGGAGCAACTCAATCTACGAGAAAACACACTGATTATCTTCGCATCAGATAATGGAGCTGCTATTCAGGCCCCTCTTGAAGTGTTGAACTGCAATGCCGGTTTCAGAGGGCGGAAAGGAATGCTCTATGAAGGCGGAATACGCGTCCCCTTCATTGTTAACCAGCCCGGCAAGGTCCCTGTACAAAGACTCGAAAACATGATCTATTTCCCAGACATGATGCCAACACTTGCCGCTTTGACTGAAGCTACTGCCTATCTGCCCAAGGATCTCAATGGTATGAATATTCTCCCTCTTTTCTATGGTCAGCAGATAAACACAAACGACCGAATGCTTTATTGGGAATTCCCAGGCAAGCAACGTGCTGCACGCAAAGGCGACTGGAAATGCGTAACCATCAAACCCGACCAGCCTTTAGAGTTATACAATTTAAAAGAAGATCCATCTGAAACAACCAACTTGGCCGACAAATACCCTGAAATGGTACAAGAGTTTGACCAAGCCATGCAAAAGATGCATGTACCTTCACCTTATTGGCCTCAACCTGGCGAAACATTCTGAACATCTATCCCAGACGACTAATAAAAAAAGCGGAGATATACTCAACGTACGTCTCCGCTTATTATTAATTTGCTTTTCAACTAAATGTGCTTTATCTCTCGCTTCCATATCCCATGGAGAGCATTTCGCTTTCGCCCATAATGGACAAAGCATTTATCAAATAAACCAATAATTTTTTCATAATCAAAACCCTTTCTTTACTAATAGTTGAAACTGGTTTTCAATTCTCTTTTTCAATTGGGGAATGTAAATGCTTAGAGCATTACATAACCCCAAATGTTCTTGTCGGCCTTTCCGACATTCTTAAAGATTTTCTTTAACATTTTCATTTTGTTATCCTCCTAAAACAATTTTGTTATCCTATTGAAAACTTACCGAAATCTTATTGATTTCATGTTTTACAACACAAAATTAGTGCCTTTATTTAAAATCGCAAGCGTTCAGATGGCGAAAAACATGTTTTATAGCATATTTCTTGACCTGCGTCAATTTTTCTAAAGTTCACACATATCATTCTCTGCCAAAATGTATTTTTTGTCATGCGAGGCAGACAGATTGGCAGAAAAAAACCGCATCCCTATACGGAGGAATGCGGTCCTTATACCTTATATTATATAAAAGACTTATTTCTCAGGAGTCTTGGCCAGCGTAGCAACCAAGAAATCGTAGAACTTCGCTACTGTTGGGATATAAGCACGTTCGTCAGGTGAGTGAGGAGAACGCAACGTTGGGCCAAAGGAAATCATATCGAGATTCTTATAGGTAGCGCCAATAATGCCACATTCCAATCCGGCATGGATGACCTTTACAGCAGGTTCAACTCCAAATTGTTCTTTATAAGACAACTTCATGGCCTGCAAAATAGGAGAATTTACATTAGGTTGCCAGCCAGAATAGGCTCCGCTGAATTCTACCTTCATACCAGCCATCGAGAAACAAGAGGCCAAGCTGTCGGCCAGAAAATCTTTCATCGTGTCACACGAGCTGCGCGCCAAAATACGCACTTCCGCCTTTCCGCCGGCAATGATGACGATGGCTAGATTGGAGGAAGTTTCTACTGTATCGGGCACAGTCGGTATCATACGCATCACACCGTCCTGACAAGCCATCAGCACATTGATCATGTTGTCCTGAATTTCCTCTGGTACTACAGCAGCAGGTACGTCTGTTTCCTCCATCTTCAGGCTGATGTTGCTCTCGATAGTCGTGTACTCATCGTTGATCTGAGCTTCATATTCTTGAATGTATTCATTCAGTCCATCCATATCCTCTGGGTTGAACAGCAAAACGGCATGTGCCTCACGTGGGATGGCATTGCGCATGTTACCACCCTCGAAACTAGCCAGCTGGCAATCGAACTCGACCAACAGGTCGTGTACCACACGAGCCAGTAACTTATTGGCGTTGCCTCGTCCCTGATTGATTTCCAAACCAGAGTGTCCGCCGCGAAGCCCTTTCAACGTCAGCTTGCGGGCTACAAAACCTTCGGCAGGTACCTCTTCCTTATACTCCAGCATGGCAGTGATGTCGATACCACCTGCGCAACCGATGTAGAGTTCACCTTCATCCTCCGAGTCGAGATTGAGCAGGATATCCCCCTTCAGGGTACCTTCCTTAAGGCCGAAAGCACCATACATACCCGTCTCTTCATCCTTCGTAATGAGCACTTCCAAAGGACCGTGCTTCAAGTCCTGAGCCTCGAGCACTGCCATGGCAGCCGCTACGCCCAAACCATTATCGGCACCTAAAGTCGTACCTTTAGCCTTCACCCAATCGCCATCCACATAGGTTTCGATCGGATCTTTTGTAAAATCATGTACTGTATCATTGTTCTTCTGCGGCACCATGTCCATGTGGGCCTGCAGGATGACCCCTTTGCGATTCTCCATGCCTGGAGTAGCCGGCTTACGAATGATGACATTGCCGACCTCGTCGACAAACGACTCCAATCCAAGTTCTTTGCCGAAGTTCACCAGAAATTCGGTCACTTTTTCTACATGCCCTGACGGGCGGGGTATCTGGGTCAGTGAATAAAAATGCTTCCACACATTCTGCGGAGCAAGCTGTAAGATTGTACTCATAATGAAAAAAGAATTAGTTTTTCGCAAAGATAAGACTATATTTCAAGAAAACATCTTTCCCAATAAAGATTTTCGCCCACCTGAAAATGTCGGCCGATACAAGCTTTCCCATTCACACCCCGACAGACAAGCGACCTGCCATTTTCTGAACAATCTGCACATTCAGTTCCCTACTGCCCGTAATGATAAACAGAAAGCACCGTTTTAGCTGCACGAAAGCACTGCTTTCCACCTCACAAAGCAATGTATTAGTTTTATTAACATAAATCGATGCGTTTGTCCAAACGACGAAACGCGCGCCATCCATTGTTTTTCCGCAAATTATTTCCGACATCCGATTTCTTTTTGTTACTTTTGCATTCTATTATAACATACCATAGCAATAGAAAGATGGATACGGACCTGACTACATATAGCTTGCTGAACAGCATCACTACCCCTGAAGACCTACGGAAACTGAGGGTAGAACAGCTGCCCGAAGTCTGCAAGGAATTGAGACAGGACATCATCGAAGAAGTGTCGCGTAACCCTGGACACTTTGCCGCCAGCCTGGGTACTGTAGAACTCACCGTGGCCTTGCATTACGTCTATAATACGCCTTACGACCGCATCGTGTGGGACGTGGGGCACCAAGCCTATGGGCACAAGATACTGACGGGACGTCGCGATGCCTTCTCGACCAACCGCCGCTTCAAGGGCATCAAGCCCTTCCCCTCGCCTGAAGAGAGCGAATACGACACTTTTGCCTGCGGACACGCGTCGAACTCCATTTCGGCTGCCCTGGGCATGTGCGTGGCCGCCCGGCAGAAGGGCGAAACCAATCGCAGGATAGTGGCCGTCATCGGCGACGGCAGCATGAGCGGCGGACTGGCCTTCGAGGGGCTGAACAATGCCTCGTCTACGCCGAACGACCTGCTCATCATCCTGAACGACAACGACATGGCCATCGACCGCAGCGTGGGAGGCATGAAGCAGTACCTCTTCAACCTCACTACGAGCAACCGCTACAACCAGCTGCGCTTCAAGATGTCGCGCATCCTCTTCAAGATGGGCATCCTCAACGAAGAGCGGCGCAAGGCCCTCATCCGCTTTGCCAACAGCCTGAAGTCCATGGCCGCCCAGCAGCAGAACATCTTCGAGGGCATGAACATCCGATACTTCGGACCCATCGACGGACACGACGTGAAGAATCTGGCCCGCGTGCTCCACGACATCAAGGACCTAAGGGGGCCCAAGATACTGCACCTGCACACCACCAAGGGCAAGGGCTTCGAGCCGGCCGAAAAAGATCCCGGCGTGTGGCACGCGCCCGGCAAGTTCAACCCCGACACGGGCGAACGCATCCTGGCCGACACCAGCCACCTGCCGCCCCTCTACCAGGACGTCTTCGGCGAGACGCTCGTGGAGCTGGCACGGCAGAACCCGCGCATCGTGGGCGTGACGCCCGCCATGCCCACCGGCTGCTCCATGAACAAGCTCATGGAAGCCATGCCCGACCGCGCCTTCGACGTGGGCATCGCCGAGGGACACGCGGCCACCTTCTCGGGCGGCATGGCCAAGGAAGGGCTGCAACCCTTCTGCAACATCTACTCGAGCTTCATGCAGCGTGCCTACGACAACGTGATACACGACATCGCCCTGCTGCGCCTGCCCGTGGTGCTCTGTCTGGACCGTGCCGGCCTGGTGGGCGAAGACGGCCCCACACACCACGGCGTGTTCGACCTGGCCTACTTCCGCCCCATCCCCAACCTGACCATCGCCTCGCCGCTGGACGAGCACGAGCTGCGCTGCCTGATGTACACCGCCCAGCTGCCCGACAAAGGGCCGTTCGTCATCCGCTATCCGCGCGGACGGGGCGTGCTGCTCGACTGGCGCTGCCCGCTGGAAGAGATACCCGTGGGCAAAGGACGCCGCCTGAAGGATGGCACGGACATAGCCATCATCACACTGGGTCCTATCGGCAACATAGCAGCACGCGCCATCGCGCGAGCCGAAAAAGAGCAAGGATTGTCTATCGCCCACTACGACCTGCGCTTCCTCAAGCCACTGGACGAGGAAATGCTCCACGAGATAGGACAACGCTTCCAACGCATCGTCACAGTGGAAGACGGCGTCATCAGCGGAGGCATGGGCAGCGCCGTGCTGGAGTTTATGGCCGACCATGGTTACAAGCCCGACGTGCACCGTATCGGCGTGCCCGACCAGTTCATCGAACATGGTACAGTGGCCGAGCTCTACCACCTGTGCGGCATGGACGAAGAAGGCATCTGCCAACAATTATCAATGAACAATAGACAATGAATAATTAACGATTAATATTCTGATTGTAAAGTGAAAATCATCATAGCTGGTGCCGGCGCAGTAGGCACACACCTAGCCAAGTTGCTCTCGCGCGAGAAGCAAGACATCATCCTGATGGACGAAAACGAAGAACGCCTCAACGCCTTCGGATCGAACTTCGACCTGATGGCTTTCAACGACTCTCCGACATCCGTATCTGGTCTGAAGGAAGCCGGCGTAGAAGATGCCGACTTGTTCATCGCCGTCACTCCTGATGAAAGCCGCAACGTCACAGCTTGCTTGCTAGCAGCTAATCTTGGCGCACAAAAAACCGTTGCCCGCATAGACAACTACGAATACTTATTGCCCAAAAACAAAGATTTTTTCCAAAAACTTGGTGTCCACTCACTGATCTATCCAGAGATGTTGGCCGCCAAAGAAATCGTAGCCTCTATCCGCATGAGTTGGGTGCGTCAATGGTGGGAATTCTGTGGAGGAGCCCTGATCTTGATAGGTACCAAAATGCGTGAAAAGGCAGAAATTCTAAACATACCTCTACACCAATTAGGAGGTCCTGACCTTCCCTACCACATCGTAGCTATCAAACGAGGCAACGAGACACTTATTCCACGAGGCGACGACGTCATCAAGCTTCATGATATTGTCTATTTTACCACTACACGCAAATATATCCCCTACGTACGCAAAGTAGCGGGCAAGGAAGATTATCCTGACGTACGCAACGTTATGATCATGGGAGGAAGTCGGATTGCCACACGAACAGCACAATATATCCCCGATTACATGCAAATGAAGATCATCGACAACGACCTGAGCCGATGCAATCGCTTGAGCGAAATATTAGATGATCGAATTATGATCATAAATGGAGATGGTCGCGACATGGACTTACTGTTGGAAGAGGGATTGAAGAATACAGAAGCTTTTGTGGCACTGACAGGCAATTCTGAAACAAACATCTTAGCTTGTCTGGCCGCCAAACGTATGGGTGTACGTAAAACTGTAGCAGAAGTAGAAAACATCGACTACATCGGCATGGCTGAAAGCTTAGATATCGGCACTGTAATTAATAAGAAGATGATAGCCGCCAGCCATATCTACCAAATGATGCTTGATGCCGACGTAAGCAACGTAAAGTGCCTTACTGTAGCCAATGCCGATGTAGCCGAATTCACAGTCAAGGCAGGCTCCAAGATCACCAAACATCCAGTTAAGGATTTAGGTATGCCCAAAGGAGTCACTATCGGCGGCCTTATCCGTCAGGGCGAAGGTGTTGTCGTAACAGGTAATACCCTAATACAACCAGGAGATCATATTGTTGTTTTCTGCCTAAGTATGATGATCAAGAAAATCGAGCATTACTTTAGTTAAGTTTGACATAGGATAAAAAGTGTAAAAAAAACCATTTTTTGTCATTCCGAGATTACAAATAGATAAATTCTTATTTGTAATTTTGCAGACCGAAAATGAAAAGGGGAGAAACGTCTCCCCATAACAAACACTAAAATCTTGTCAGATTTATGAATTTTACCTTCTTAGTTACCGTCGTGTTGACGGCTGTCATTTTCGTGGGCGTAGTCATCGCCATTTCTCATGCGATAGCGCCCCGCTCGTACAATCCACAGAAGATGGAGCCCTATGAATGCGGTATTCCTACCCGAGGCCGTTCATGGATGCAGTTCCGCGTAGGCTATTACCTCTTCGCTATTCTTTTTCTAATGTTTGAAGTAGAAACGGTCTTTCTTTTTCCATGGGCTATCACTGTGAAGCAACTGGGACCGCAAACTTTAACAGGCATCCTCTTCTTTTTCTTTGTATTAGTGCTGGGACTGGCTTATGCCTGGCGGAAAGGAGCACTCGAATGGAAGTAACGAAGAAACCCGTCATCAAGTCCATCCCTTACGAAGAATTTCAGGACAACGAAACACTCGAGAAAATCATTCAAGAACTGAACGCCGGCGGCGTGAACGTCGTAGTAGGAGCATTAGATACGCTTATCGACTGGGGCCGCAGCAATTCCCTCTGGCCTCTGACCTTCGCTACCAGCTGCTGTGGCATCGAATTCATGGCTGTATGTGCCGCCCGATACGACATCGCTCGCTTCGGTTTCGAAGTAACCCGAAACAGTCCCCGACAAGCCGATGTCATCCTCGTAAGCGGTACCATCACCCACAAGATGGCCCCTGTACTCCGACGCCTGTACGACCAGATGGCCGACCCCAAATACGTAGTGGCCGTGGGCGGATGCGCCGTCAGCGGAGGTCCCTTCCGCAAGTCCTACCACGTGGTGCAGGGTGTGGACCAGATACTGCCCGTCGACGTCTATGTACCCGGCTGTCCTCCGCGCCCCGAAGCCTTCCTCTATGGCATGATGCAATTGCAACGCAAGGTGAAGATTGAAAAATTCTTCGGAGGAGTGAACAGAAAAATGAAAAACGAGGAAAAGAAGAACGAAGAATAATATGGAAGAAAAGACACTATACATCGAGCCCAGGCAGCTGCACGACGAAATGCTGCGCCTGAAGAACGAACAGAAAATGGACTTCCTGGAAAGCCTGACAGGCATGGACTGGGGAGTACCCGACGAAAAAGACGCAGAAGACACGCTGAGAGGCCTTGGCGTAGTCTACCACCTGGAGTCGACCGAGAACGGCCAACGCATGGTGGTGAAGACATCGACCCTCGACCGCGAACAACCCGAACTGCCTTCGGTAACCGACATCTGGCGCGGAGCCGAATTTCCTGAACGCGAAGTATACGACTTCTTCGGCATCCGCTTTGTGGGACATCCCGACATGCGACGCCTCTTTCTCCGCAACGACTGGGTAGGCTACCCCTTGCGCAAGGATAACGACCCACAGAAGGAGAACCCCCTGCGCATGACCAACGAAGAGACCGTGGACACCACCTATGAAATAAAAACCACACAAGACGGCGAGACGACCGAAGAGGAAACGGTGCTCTTCGGCGACGACGAATATGTGGTGAACATTGGCCCCCAACATCCCGCCACGCACGGCGTGCTGCGCTTCCGTGTGTCGCTCGAGGGCGAGAACATCCACAAGATTGACGTGAACTGCGGATACATCCACCGCGGCATCGAGAAGATGAACGAAAGCCTGACCTACCCGCAGACACTGGCCCTGACCGACCGTCTGGACTACCTGGGCGCCATGCAGAACCGCCACGCGCTGTGCATGTGCATCGAGAAGGCCATGGGCGTGGAGGTGAGCCGCCGCGTACAATACATCCGCACCATCATGGACGAGCTGCAGCGCATCGACTCGCACATCCTGTTCTTCTCCTGCCTCTGCCAGGACCTGGGTGCCACGACAGCCTTCCTCTATGGCTTCCGCGACCGCGAGAAGGTGCTCGACATCTTCGAGGAGACCTGCGGCGGACGCCTCATCCTCAACTACAACACCATCGGAGGTGTGCAGGCCGACATCCATCCCAACTTCGTGAAGCGTGTCAAGGAATTCATCCCCTACATGCGCCACAACCTGAAGGAGTATCACGACATCTTCACAGGCAACATCATCGCCCAGCAGCGCCTCAAGGGCATCGGCGTGCTGAGCCGTGAGGACGCCATCTCCTTCGGAGCGACAGGAGGTACAGGCCGTGCCAGCGGATGGGCCTGCGACGTGCGCAAACGCATGCCCTACGCCGCCTACAATGAAGTGCAGTTCAACGAAATAGTCCGCACCGAGGGCGACTGCTTTGCCCGCTACATGGTGCGTATGAACGAGATTGAAGAGAGCCTCCACATCATCGAGCAGCTCATCGACAACATCCCCGAAGGCCCCTATCAGGAGAAGATGAAACCTATCATCCGCGTGCCCGAAGGTAGCTGGTATGCCGCCGTCGAAGGCAGCCGCGGCGAGTTTGGCGTTTACCTCGAGAGCCGTGGCGACAAGACTCCCTATCGTCTGCACTACCGTGCCACAGGCCTGCCGCTGGTGGGCACTGTGAACACCATCTGCCACGGAGCGAAGATTGCCGACCTCATCGCCATCGGAGGTACGCTGGACTATGTGGTGCCCGACATCGACAGATAATCAATGGAGAATGGAAAATGAAGAATGGATTGCCTGTTGCCCATTCTTAATTATCAATCATCAATTATCAGTTAAATAAATGTTTGACTTTAGTATTGTAACAAGCTGGATACACCAAATGCTGACCTCCCTGATGCCCGAAGGGCTGGCGGTCTTCATCGAGTGTGTCATCATAGGCGTGTGCATCGTGCTGATGTATGCCATCCTCGCCATCATCCTCATCTATATGGAGCGCAAGGTGTGTGCCTTCTTCCAGTGCCGCCTCGGCCCGAACCGTGTGGGCAAGTACGGCTCCCTGCAGGTGTTCTGCGACGTGTTCAAGATGCTCACCAAGGAAATCTTCACCCCCAAAGGTGCCGACCGCTTCCTCTACAACCTGGCTCCCTACATGGTGATTCTGGCCTCATTCCTCACCTTTGCCTGTTTACCCATGAACAAGGGATTGGAAGTGCTCGACTTCAACGTGGGCATCTTCTTCCTGCTGGCCGCATCGAGCATCGGCGTGGTGGGTATCCTGCTGGCCGGATGGAGCTCCAACAACAAGTTCTCGCTCATCGGCGCCATGCGAAGCGGTGCGCAGATTGTCAGCTACGAGCTATCTGTAGGAATGAGTATTCTGACAATGGTAGTACTGACTGGTACACTTCAAATATCGGAAATCGTAAGTGGACAAGCCGACGGATGGCTCATCTTCAAAGGGCACATTCCTGCAGTCATCGCTTTCATCATCTACCTCATCGCCGGAAACGCCGAATGTAATCGCGGGCCTTTTGACTTACCCGAGGCCGAAAGCGAACTGACTGCCGGTTACCACACAGAATACAGTGGCATGCACTTTGGCTTCTATTACTTGGCGGAGTATCTGAACCTGTTCATCGTGGCCGCCATTGCCGCTACCGTCTTTCTGGGCGGATGGATGCCGCTGCACATCGCGGGACTAGACGGCTTCAACACGGCGATGGACTACATCCCCGGCTTCGTTTGGTTCTTCGGCAAGGCATTTTTCGTCGTGTTCCTCATGATGTGGATGCGATGGACGTTCCCCCGCCTGCGCATCGACCAGATCCTTACACTGGAATGGAAATACCTCATTCCCCTGTCCATGCTCAACTTGCTGCTCATGAGCATCGTGGTGGCATACGAACTGCACTTTTAAAAGTATCAGGTATTAGGTATAAAAATTATCAATCAGCAATAATGGAAAATAACAACACTTATTTCAGCAGCTTTTTCAAGGGCATCAAGAGCTTGTCCATCGGCCTGAAGACCACCATGCGTGAGTTCTTCACGCCCAAGGTAACGGAACAATACCCCGAAAACCGTAAGGAGCTGAAGATGTTCGACCGCTTCCGCGGCACCCTCGTCATGCCCCACAACGAGCAGAACGAGCACCGCTGCGTGGCCTGCGGCCTGTGCCAGATGGCCTGCCCCAACGGCACCATCCGCGTGACAAGCGAAACCGTCGAGACAGAGGACGGCAAGAAGAAAAAAATACTTGCCAAGTATGAGTACAACCTCGGTTCGTGCATGTTCTGCCAGCTCTGCGTCAACGCCTGCCCACACGGCGCCATCACCTTCGACCAGCAGTTCGAACATGCCGTGTTCGACCGCTCGAAGCTTATCCTCACCCTCAACCACCCGGGCAGCCATGTGGAAGAAAAGAAAAACTAACCATTAACTACTAAAAGAACAATGGAAATTACTCTAGAAACAATCATATTCTACTTTCTGGCGGCCTTCATCACCGTCTTCTCCCTGCTGACGGTGACCACCACCCGCATGGTACGTTCGGCCACCTATCTGCTGTTCGTACTCTTCGGTACGGCCGGCATCTACTTCCTCCTGGGATACACCTTCCTGGGCTCCGTGCAGATCATGGTATATGCGGGGGGCATCGTCGTGCTCTACGTATTCTCCATCCTGCTCACCAGCGGCGAGGGCGACAAGGCCGTCAAGCTGAAGCGGAGCAAGTTCCTGGCCGGGCTGGGCACCACCGTCGCGGGAGCCATTATCGTGCTCTTCATCACCCTGAAGCACAAGTTCATGGCCACGACCGACCTGAAACCGATAGAAGTCAGCTTCAGCACCATCGGCCAACAGATGTTCAGCAGCGACAAATACGGCTACCTGCTGCCCTTCGAGGCTGTCAGCCTCCTGCTGCTGGCCTGCATCGTGGGCGGGCTGCTCATTGCACGAAAGAGATAACACTAAAAAGATTACGACTTATGATACACATGGAATATTACCTGATCGTGTCGGCCATCATGTTCTTTGCGGGCATCTACGGATTCTTCACCCGCCGCAACACACTGGCCATATTGATTTCCATCGAGCTGATACTGAACGCTACGGACATCAACTTCGCCGTGTTCAACCGTTTCCTGTTCCCCGACGGACTGGAGGGTTACTTCTTCTCCCTGTTCTCCATCGCCATCTCGGCTGCGGAAACAGCTATCGCCATTGCCATCATGATCAACATCTACCGCAACATCCGAAGCATTCAGGTGAACAATCTGGATGAAATGAAGTGGTGATTCTGATGGTTTAGGTTTTAGGTATTAGGTTTTAATTTTCAATTTTAAATTATCCATTATTATGGAATATACAATTCTTATTCTTCTCCTTCCGTTCCTCTCTTTCCTCACGCTGGGGATTGGGGGCAAATGGATGACACACCGCACGGCGGGCCTCATCGGTACCGTAGTGCTGGGCGCGGTGGCCGTACTCTCCTATCTGACGGCCTGGAGCTACTTCAGCGCGCCGCGACTGGCCGACGGGACGTATGCCACGCTAATGCCTTACCACTTCCACTGGCTGCCTTTCAGCGAGAACCTGAGCATTGACATGGGTATCCTGCTCGATCCCATCTCGGTAGTGATGCTCATCGTCATCTCCACCGTCAGCCTGATGGTGCACATCTACTCCTTCGGCTACATGAAGGGCGAACGGGGCTTCCAGCGCTACTATGCCTTTCTGTCGCTCTTCACCATGTCCATGCTGGGGCTGGTGGTAGCCACGAACATCTTCCAGATGTACCTCTTCTGGGAGCTGGTGGGTGTATCGTCCTATCTGCTCATCGGATTCTATTATACCAAACCTGCCGCCATCGCCGCTTCAAAGAAGGCGTTCATCGTGACGCGCTTCGCCGACCTGGGCTTCCTCATCGGTATCCTGGTGTATGGCTACTATGCAGGCACCTATACATTCACCCCCACTGAGATGGCTTTGGCCAAAGGTGGTGCCATGCTTCCGCTGGCCTTGGGGCTGATGTTCATCGGCGGTGCAGGTAAGAGTGCCATGTTCCCCCTGCACATCTGGCTGCCCGACGCCATGGAGGGTCCGACGCCTGTCAGTGCCCTCATCCATGCCGCTACGATGGTGGTAGCGGGTGTCTATCTGGTGGCCCGCATGTTCCCGCTGTTCATCGCCTATGCGCCCGAGACGCTTCACATCGTGGCCTACGTGGGTGCCTTCACCGCTTTCTATGCGGCATCGGTAGCCTGCGTGCAGAGCGACATCAAGCGTGTGCTGGCCTTCTCCACCATTTCGCAGATCGGCTTCATGATGGTGGCTCTCGGCGTATGTACCTCGGCCGACCCTCACGAAGGAGGCTTGGGTTACATGGCCGGCATGTTCCACCTCTTCACCCACGCCATGTTCAAGGCCCTGCTCTTCCTCGGCGCGGGCAGCATCATCCATGCCGTCCACAGCAACGAGATGTCAGCCATGGGAGGTCTGCGCAAGTATATGCCCGTCACGCACTGGACGTTCCTCATCGCCTGCCTGGCCATTGCGGGCATCCCGCCGTTCTCGGGCTTCTTCTCGAAGGACGAGATTCTGACCGCCTGCTTCCAGTTCAGCCCTGCCATGGGATGGATTATGACGATTATCGCCGCCATGACGGCATTCTATATGTTCCGCCTCTACTTTGGCATCTTCTGGGGTAAAGAGAACAAGGAGCTTCATGCTGAACATACACCGCACGAAAGTCCGTTGAGCATGACCTTCCCACTGATGGTACTGGCTGCCATTACCCTTGTGGCTGGTTTCATTCCTTTCGGACACCTGGTTTCGTCAAACGGACTGGCCTACGACATCCACATTGACAAAAGCGTGGCCGGCACAAGCATCGCCGTGGCTGCCTTGGCCATTGCGATTGCCACCCCGATGTATCTGTATGAGCGCCAGCCCCTGGCCGACGCCCTGCAACGTCGCTTCCGTGGCCTGTGGACAGCTGCCTACCACCGCTTCTACATTGACGAGATTTATCAGTTCATCACACACAAAATCATCTTCGGGTGTATCAGCCGCCCCATCGCCTGGTGGGACCGCCACGTGGTGGACGGGTTCTTCAACTTCCTGGCCTGGAGTGCCGAAGCGACCAGCGACGAGATACGCGGCCTGCAAAGCGGACGCATCCAGCAATATGCTTTGGTCTTCCTGCTGGGAACACTGGCCCTGATACTTATTTTAATTATATAATGGAAAATGGAGAAGGGAGATTTCAACTTTTCATTTTCAATTTTCAATTTTCAATTATCCATTAAATAAAATGAATTTCTTATCCTTATTCGTTCTGATTCCCCTGCTGATGCTTCTCGGCCTGTGGCTGGCACGCGGCATCGGCCAGATACGCACCGTGATGGTGACGGGAGCTTCGGCCCTGCTCGTGCTGGCAGGCGTGCTCACCGCGATGTATCTCAACGCCCGTGCCGGAGGAGCTACCGACGAAATGCTTTTCTGCGCCGACGTGGCCTGGTATCCTGCCCTCAACATCCACTACTCGGTAGGTGTGGACGGCATATCCGTAGCCATGCTACTGCTTTCGGCCATCATTGTCTTTACAGGTACCTTCGCCTCATGGCGACTGCAGCCGCTCACCAAGGAATATTTCCTGTGGTTCACGTTCCTGTCACTGGGCGTGTTCGGCTTCTTTATTTCCATCGACCTGTTCACCATGTTCATGTTCTATGAAGTGGCGCTGATACCGATGTATCTGCTCATCGGCGTGTGGGGTTCGGGCCGCAAGGAATACTCCGCCATGAAGCTGACGCTGATGCTGATGGGCGGTTCGGCCTTCCTGCTGATAGGCATCCTGGGCATCTACTACGGTAGCGGCGCCACCACGATGAACCTCACCGAAATAGCCGCCCTGCACAACATACCTGTTGAACAACAGCGCATCTGGTTCCCACTCACCTTCTTGGGCTTCGGCGTGCTGGGCGCCCTGTTCCCCTTCCATACGTGGAGCCCTGACGGTCATGCTTCGGCACCAACGGCGGTGTCCATGCTCCACGCGGGCGTGCTGATGAAGCTGGGAGGCTATGGTTGCTTCCGCATCGCCATGTATCTGATGCCCGAAGCTGCCAATGAGCTGGGCTGGATATTCCTGGTGCTGACAGGCATTTCTGTCGTCTATGGTGCCTTCTCGGCCTGCGTACAGACTGACTTGAAATACATCAACGCCTACTCCTCGGTAAGCCACTGCGGCCTGGTGCTCTTCGCCATCCTGATGATGAACCAGACGGCCTGCACGGGTGCCGTGCTCCAGATGTTGAGCCACGGCCTGATGACGGCCCTCTTCTTTGCCCTCATCGGTATGATTTACGGACGGACGCACACCCGCGACATCCGCGAGCTGTCGGGCCTGATGAAGATTATGCCGTTCCTCTCCGTCTGCTATGTCATTGCTGGTCTGGCCAACCTGGGTCTGCCGGGCTTGAGCGGCTTCGTGGCCGAGATGACCATCTTCAACGGTGCCTTCCAGCACGCCGACGTGTTCCACCGCACGTGGACCGTGATCGCCTGCTGCAGTATTGTCATCACGGCAGTCTACATCCTGCGTCTGGTGGGCAAGATTCTCTATGGTACCTGTACCAATGAGCATCACCTGACGCTGACCGACGCCACATGGGACGAACGCACGGCGGTTATCATCCTCATCGTCTGCGTAGCTGCCCTGGGTATGGCTCCGTGGTGGATCAGCGGAATGATAGGTGACAGCGTGCTGCCCATCGTAAACTTTATTAATGGATAATGGAAATTTATCAATTGTCAATTTTCAATTCTCAATTAGCAAAATGGATTATAGTCAATTTCTCGTGATGAAAGAAGAGCTGTCGCTGATAGCTGTCATCCTCATCCTCTTCATAGCCGACCTGTTCATGAGTCCCGACGCACACAAGCGTGACGGACGGCCCGTGCTGAATACTATGCTGCCCGTGGTTCTCATGGCCCTACATACGCTGGTAACCATCGTGCCCGGTCCCGTAGCCGAAGCTTTCGGCGGTATGTACTACAATTCGCCCATCCAGCACATCGTGAAGTCCATCCTGAGCATCGGTACCTTGATTGTCTTCCTGATGGCACACGAATGGATGCGTCGCCCCGACACGTGCCACAAGCAAGGTGAATTCTATTTCCTCACCCTCTCCACGTTGCTGGGCATGTATCTGATGATTTCCGCCGGCCACTTCCTGATGTTCTTCATCGGCCTGGAGACGGCCAGCGTGCCGATGGCCGCGTTGGTGGCTTTCGACAAGTACCGCCACCATTCGGCCGAGGCTGGCGCCAAATACATCCTGATGGCACTGTTTTCCAGCGGCCTGCTGCTCTACGGCATCTCGCTTATCTATGGCACAGTGGGTACACTTTATTTTGCAGACATTCCTGCTCATCTGGACGGCAGTGCCCTGCAAATAATGGCCTTTGTGTTCTTCCTGTCAGGTATGGGATTCAAGATCTCACTTGTGCCCTTCCACCTCTGGACAGCCGATGTCTACGAAGGTGCTCCTTCGACGGTGACGGCCTATCTGAGTGTCATTTCCAAAGGCTCGGCCGCTTTCGTGCTGATGGCTATGCTTGTCAAGGTGTTCGCACCGATGGTTGAGCAGTGGCAAACGCTCCTCTATTGGATCATCATTGCCTCCATCACGCTGGCCAATCTTTTCGCCCTGCGCCAGGAGAACCTGAAGCGACTGATGGCCTTTTCGAGTATCTCGCAGGCAGGCTACATCATGCTGGGCGTCATCGCCGGCAGCGCACAGGGTATGACAGCACTGGTTTACTACATTATGATCTACCTTTTCGCCAACCTGGGCGTGTTTGCCGTCATCACCATCGTGGCCCTGCGCGCCCACAAATTCACGCTGACGGAATACAACGGCCTCTACACGACCAACCCGCGCCTGGCGTTCCTGATGACGCTCTGCCTGTTCTCGCTGGCAGGTATTCCGCCATTTGCAGGCTTCTTCTCGAAGTTCTTTATCTTCGCAGCAGCCTTCCACAGCGGCTTCCACCTGCTGGTGTTCATCGCCCTGGCCAACACGGTCATCTCGCTCTACTACTACCTGCGCGTGGTGAAGGCAATGTACATCAATCGCAGCGACGAACCTATCGCCGCCTTCCGCAGCGACAACTACACGCGCGCCGCCCTGCTTATCTGTACGCTGGGCATCACGGTGCTGAGCATCGTCAGCGCATCCTACGAGTCCATCGGCCGCTACGCCTTCGGGATGTAAAGGCCGCGCCGACCGACACACGGCTTCGCGCCCGCGAAATCCACTTTCCGGCTTCGGGAAACGGATTTCGCAGGCGCGAAACGCATTTTTCCGTTTCAGAAACGGATTTCACGGACGCGAAACGCATTTTCCGGTTCCAGGAAGGGATTTCGCGGGCGCGAAATGCCCCGAAGCGGAATGTAACACCCGCGTAACGTTTCCGAAACAGACATGTACCCGCCGCGTAACAAGCATGTAACCCTATCTCCTCATCTTTGCAGCGGAAAAAAGAAACGCATAAAAGATGAGTATGAAAGCAGATTTAGGAAAAATCCTCTTCCTTATTTTATTCCTCACCCTGACGGCCATGACCGCCCTGGCAGGCACCGTGAAGGGAACCATAACGGATAAACAGACGAAAGAACCGCTGACCGGAGCCACTGTGCAGGTGGCCGGAAACACCCAAGGCGCCGTGGCAGACATTGACGGATGCTATACACTCCAAGTGCCCGACGGAGTGTACGACCTCGTGGTGCGTTACGTGGGCTATGTAGATATCAACGCCAGCCAGGTAAAGGTAAGCGGCGAAACGGTGCTGAACTTCGAGATGGAAACCGATGCGCAGACCTTGGGCGAGGTGTCTGTCGTGGCCAAAAAGAACCTGGAAGGCGAACGCGCCCTGCAGGTCGAGCGACAGAAAGCTACACTGGCCATCGAGAATCTGGGCGCCAAGGAAATGAGCCTCAAAGGCATCGGCAACGTACAGGAAGGCGTGAAGCAGATTACGGGTATCTCCATCGCCGAGTCGGGCCAGCTCATCGTGCGTGGACTGGGCGACCGCTACAGCTCCACCACGCTGAACGGACTGCCCATTGCCTCGCCCAACCCCGACAACAAGCTCATCCCGCTCGATCTCTTCCCCTCGAGTACGGTGCAGAACATCACAGTCAGCAAAGTCTATGATGCCAGCGCTTTTGCCGACTATAGCGGAGCGCACATCGACATCAGCACCAAGGAGAACGTGACAGACCAGTTCCTGAACGTCAGCTTCAACGTAGGCGGACGGTTCAATACCCTGGGACGCGACTTCTACCAGATGGACCGCGACAGGACGCTCTTCAAGACGCCCTCGCTCGACGAAAAAATCTACGACATGCCGCTGCTAGACTTCGACGAATATGTAACACAACACAACATCTTCCATACCACTTTTGATGTGGACCGACGTATAGCCCTGCCCGAATTCGGCGGTAACCTAGGCTTCGGACGCAACTTCGCCGTAGGCGAACAGACCTTGAGTGTGCTGGGTTCTTTCAGCCTCAGCAACGAGACGCAGCGCATGGACGACGCCTTCTACAAGACACTCGAAGCCACAGGCAACGTGCAGAACGACTTCACCTATGACGAATACACCTCTACATTGAAAATGGCCGCCCTGGCCTCCGTGGGCTACACCCTGCGCCAGCACGACCGCATCGGCTATACCTTCTTCTATGCCCGCAATGCCAGCGACTCCTATCAGAGCCGCGAAGGCGTGGACGCCGAAGGGCATAATCTGTGGGGCAGCAACGACATCACCCACATCTATACCCTCCAGAACCACCAGCTGAACGGACACCATGAACTGGGCAGCCAATGGGAACTAAACTGGGCAGGCTCCTATGGAAAAACAGGTAGCGAAGAGCCCGACCGCCGCCAGGTGATGTTCACCAAGGACGATGACGGCAACCTGCAGCTCTTCAAGCTGAACCGCCAGGAAACCATGCGCTACTTCGGCGAACTGAACGAAGAGGAATGGGTGGGCAACCTCGACCTAAAATACAACTGGACGGAACAGAACTTTGTCAAGATGGGTGTGGCCTACAAGAACAAGGACCGCGACTACATGGGTACCCGTTTCTATTACAACGTGAACAAGCTGAACCCCACCATCGACAACATCTACGACACCGACGGTTTCCTCAATCAGGAGAATGTAGAGAACGGCAGCATCGTCATCGAACGCAAGATGCAGCCCCACGACACCTACCGCGCCGGTATGGACATCTACGCTGGCTACATCCAGACGGACTTCTATCCGCTCAGCTCCTTGCTCGTCAACGTCGGCCTGCGCTACGAAATGACTAAGCAATGGGTGGAATACGCCATCGAAGGCGACCAGAAGTATCAGCGTCGCCGCGACCTGAACAAAAACGACTTCTTCCCCACCGTCAATCTGAAATACACCATGAACGAGCGGAACAACCTGCGTATGTCGCTCTCGCGCACCGTGACCCGCCCTTCGTTCATCGAAATGGCTCCCTTCCTCTATCAGGAATCCTACGGTTCGGCACAGATTCGCGGTAACGAGGAGCTACAGAACGGCTACAACTACAACTTCGACCTGCGCTACGAACGCTTCGGCCAGAACGGCGACATGCTCTCAGCAACGGTTTACTACAAGTTCCTCGACAACCCCATCGAACGTATCCAGAAGCTGCAAGGCGGAGCCACCATGCACTCTTTCCAGAATGCCGACCAGGGTATGGCGACGGGTATAGAACTCGAATTCCGCAAACAGCTGGTGCGCGACCTACGCTTGGGTGCCAACGTCTCCTACATGTACACCAACGTGAAACTACCCGAAGGTGGTGCCTACACCAACAAGGACCGCTCCTTGCAAGGAGCCTCGCCCATCCTGCTGAATGCCGACCTCACCTACTCGCCCCGCTTCGACGAAGACCGCCAGCTCAACCTGTCGCTCCTCTACAACCTGCAGGGCAAGCGCATCCACGCCGTCGGCGTGTCACAGCTGGGCGACATCGACCAGATGGCTGTCCATACGCTGAACTTCAATGCCAGCTACAGCTTCAACCGCCACCTCAGTGCCCGCCTCCAGGTCAGCGACCTGCTGAACCGCGCCATCGTCTTCAAGCAGGAAGTTCCCAAGACAGGCGAATATGTGGAAGTAGAACGCTTTAAGGAAGGCACGGCCTTCGAAGTAGGCATCAGCTATAATTTCTAACCACATTCAAGACAAAATCATACATTACCCAATAACTTAAAACTTTAAATTATGAACAGAAAATTGTTTTCAATGGCCCTTTTGGCCGGTATGACACTCTTTGCCGCATGTAGCGACGACGAAACAACCAACAACGGTGACAACAACGGTATTGCCGATGGCACAACCCTGAGCGGCACTGTCACCGAAGACGTTACCCTGAAATCTGGCAACACTTATAAACTGAGCGGCGCCTATACCGTAGAAGAAGGCGCTACACTGAACATCGAACCGGGTGTAAAAATCATTTCTGTCTATGACGACAACGTAGACTACATCCTCGTTAAACAGGGAGCTAAAATCAATGCCAAAGGTACGGCAGACGCTCCTATCGTAATGACATCCGAGAAAGAGGAAGCCGGTGCTTGGGGCGGTATCCACATCTGCGGACGTGCCCACACCAATGCCGAAGGTGGTAAGGGAAGCTCTGAAATCGGCGGTGCCGAATATGGAGGCAACGACGACAAAGACAACTCAGGAACGCTACAATACGTACGCCTGGAGTACACAGGTTATGCTTTCGATGAAGAACACGAAGCCAACGGCATCAGCTTCTATGGCGTAGGCAACGGAACAACAGTAGACCACTGTGTAGCCTACAAAGGATCGGACGACGGTTTCGAATTTTTCGGCGGATCGGTCAACATCAGCAACATGGTAGTCATCAGCTGTAGCGACGACTCGTTCGACTGGACAGAAGGATGGAACGGTACGGCTACCGACCTCGTGGCTTATCAGGAAGCAGAAGCTACTCTGGGCTACGACTGTGACTGCCTGATCGAGGCCGACAACAACGAAAACAACTACAGCGCTACTCCCATCGCTCATCCTACACTGAAAAATCTCATCCTCGTAGGCAACGGTGGTTCCAAGCAAGGCGTACGCCTGCGTCGCGGTACCCAAGTTACGATGGACAACGCACAGATTTGTGGCAAAGGCAAGGCGCTGACCGTAGAAAGTACTGAAACCGAAACTGCGCTGACCGATGGTACTTCCAGTATCATCAATACCACTATCGCCAACGATGTAGACAGCGAGAAAGGTATCTATACCAACGATGTCTTTGCTGCAGCTGAAGGCAACAAGGTAGACGCCAACCTGAGCTATGCTTCATTGGACGACATCAAAGCCGCTTGCAACTGGATGACAGGCAACTGGGTAAAATAATTCCTTCATCAAATAAAACTTGCAGAATTGCCCAAGTTTACGATATCAATCGTATTCTTGGGCAATTTATCTTTTCCAGCTGCTCAAGTAGCTGTTTACATCTTTCTTCATCCGAAAGCATTGCTTTATCCGATGCAAAAAATGGGGTTCGACCCCTCGAAATACACATTCCCGTTTCAAAAAATGGGTTTCGACCCCTCGAAATGCATTTTCCCGTTTCAAAAAATGGATTTCGACCCCTCGAAATGTACTTTTCCGTTTCAAAAAATGGGTTTCGACCCCTCGAAATGTACTTTTCCGTTTCAAAAATGGGTTTCGCCCCCTCGAAATGCCCCGAATCAAGAAACAACGGTGAAAGCCGTCCGTTTCATCCTTCGATAAACATAGATGAAAGCAGGAATGAGGAAAGCATCGGCAAAGACCCAAGCCGTCGGATCGCCGAAGCAAACGGCAATGTACCCCCAGGCAGGCACGGCAATGACACTGACCAAAATACGGGCTATCATCTCGGACACACCCGAAAGCATGGCCAGATTGGTGAAGCCAGATCCTTGGATGGTGTAGCGCAGGATGCAAAGCAATCCCAACACAGGAAAGAAACAAACGGCGGCATGAAGGAACAACACGGCATCAGCCAAGATTTCCACCTCGGAAGCATCCACAAAGAGCCGTACAAACATGCGCGAACCCGGCATGAGCACGCAGAAGGTAAATGCCCAATAAATCATCATCATCAGTGCACTGGACTTCACGCCCAGCCAAATGCGCTCAGGTTTGCCGGCACCATAGTTCTGACCGGCAAAGGTAGCCATGGCAATACCCAGACTTTCGAAGGGACACATAAAGAACATCTTGATGCGGATGGCAGCCGAATAGGCGGCTACGCAGGCGGTACCCAACGCATTGTTGGCACTCTGAAGCATAATGCTGCCAATGGCTGTAATAGAGAACTGAAGTCCCATAGGTACACCGATAGAAAGCATGGTACGCGCCAGACGACCGTCAAAACGCCGCTCGGCAGGTGTCGTGCGAAGAATGTCGAAATGGCGCATCATGTAAAAGTAGCACAAGATTGCCGACACCCCTTGGGCTATCAGCGTGGCAATAGCGGCACCGGCTACTCCCCACCCCAGCACAAGAATGCAGAAAAGGTCGAGCAAGATATTCAGCACGGTAGAAAACAACAGAAACCAGAAAGGCGTCTTGCTGTCGCCCAATGCACGAATGACACTGGAGAGAAGATTATAATAAAAAGTACAAGGAATGCCTATAAAGGTGACCAGCAAATAATAATAGGCATCATCAAAAATATTTTCAGGCGTGCGTATCAGACGTAAAATCCAGCCGCAAAGCAAGGCTGTAATCACCGCCAACGACACGGACATGACCGCCGCCAACTTAAGGCTGACTGCCACATAACGACGCATGGTGACATAGTCGCGTGCACCAAACTTCTGTGCCACAGGGATGCCAAATCCTCCGCAACAGCCGTTACAGAATCCTAAAATCAAGAAAACGACCGAAGTACTGGCGCCAACCGCCGCCAACGGATTGATGCCCAAGAATTTTCCGACAATAGCAGCATCGACCATCGAATAGGTCTGCTGCAACAGATTGCCCATCAGCAGGGGCAACGCAAAATAAAAAATTTGCGGCAGGGTACGTCCCTCCGTCATTTCCACCGACTTAGCCATGTATGTATTCTCCTGAAATCGGGTGCAAAATTAGCAAAAAAAGGAAAGCAGACGAATTGATTTATATCAAATAGCATCAGGCAGGTCACTCACATTCAGCACTGTACTTTGAGCCAGATATTCAGGCGTGGGAGCATAAATATACATCACACTTCCGTCCTTGATCGCATCAATAATGGGGCGTGACAATTTCTGCGGCAAAGCAGGGCATCCGAAGCTGCGTCCCAGCCTTCCACCCCGACTGGCCACTGAAGGATCGGCATAGGCAGCACCATGTACTACGATAGCCCGCTCGCGAGCACGGTCATTGATACCTTTCTCCAATCCGTCAAGAAGGAGAGAATAGCCGTTACTCCCCTGATAAGTGGAGCCGGTAAGATAGAAGCCAAGGGAACTTTTATAGGAGCCGTATTCATTGGAAAAAGAAGTGGCATAGTTCTCACCACTATTTTTCCCATGGGCTACAACAGAAGAGAAAAGTAAACGGCGCCGAGCCATATCGAACACAAAAAAGCGTTCGACAGTGGAAGGCAAAGAGAAATCTATCAGTGTCAATACGTCGCGCTTACGCCCTTCAATACGCTGATACCCTGTTACGGCTTGTCGGAAGGCTTTCCAGTTGACTACGCCTTCCAGTCCCATGTCGTGGTAAAGACTGCGGCAGGCATCCGCTTCCGAAACAAGAGAAGCTGTCGGACGTTGAGATACGCCGCCTTCCTCCCGCCACATTGTACACGGAAGTAACCACAACAAACACAAAAGGATATATCGTAACTTCATTCTGAAAATCCTAAAACGTTCGGGTGCAAAATTACAGAATTCCGTCCGAACGTCTGTCAGACAGATAGTTAAAAGTGACAAATGCTCTTTCCTCTATTCAATGACAACCACTAACGCTTGCTCCACAGGCGCCCAATCAAAAATGAATTTTGAATGAGATGTGGCATTGCGTACACACATGTGTGAACGAGGCGTAGTACCCAGCGACCAACTATACTCTATCATGGCTGTACGCGGCACATTGACCGGCACTCCATGGATGTAGGCACCATTGGTGAAACGGCTGGCATAGGGAGCATATCCCCCCGTCTCAGCCGAACCATCTTTCAGGAAAACCATACGTGTCTTCTTTTGCTGAACGAGATACATGCCAAGAGGAGTTTCCTGCGCATAGGGTGGCGCATGCCGACCTGTCGTAGCAGGGTTCATGCTGCGTATCTTCCATTCTCCTCTGCCCGTCCGCTCCAATGTAGCAATGTTTTGGTCACGACGATCGACAAAGATGACATGGTGAAAAACTGTAGTGTCCGCCAAGGGTTTCAGATAACGTTCAGGTACAAGCCATTCTTCTTCGAACGTAGCCGGCAGGATGCGGCAAAAGCTACCTTCACGTCCCTGCAGATAGGCGATGGTGCCATCACGCCCGTAACGTTCGGGAGTCAACGTATCAGTCAAAAGATAAAGAGGTACAGATTGATAACGCTCCACACCCAATGTATCGGCTACACGACGATAGGCATTACGTACATAGCGACGCACCAGCGGAGCTTCACTATTCAAATTTCGATAATTCTGCAACACGACCCAGCGGACAGAATCCTGCTGCATGTTTTCAATATAAGCCAGACACTTACGCATCACCTCCCATTTGAAAGAACGTACCGTATCTTTATAAGGATAAACGTCGTCCAAAGTATATTTGTCGTAAAGCAGTTCTTTGGTCAATATCACATCAGAAGCCTTTAACAAAGACACTTCAGGCAAAATTATTTCTTCCCTTGCCGATAATGTATCATGTTTCTCCTCCATTCTCTCCCCCAAGGTTGCCGAATCGCCAACAACCTGTGCCTCTCGCTGCCTGCCACAAGCAACCAGCAAACTAATAACAGACAATAAAAGGACAAAATGTTTCATAACAAATATTTGATTGTCAAATCAAAACAACTCTATCAACTACATTGTTCACAAAAATACGGACGGACCTTCAAGCTATACCAACCAGCTCTATAAATCTTTTGACAAATATAAAATTTATTTTGTATCTTACCAAGTTTGCAACCAAGTTGCATCCTCAAAACCTTACCTTTGTAGTAGGTAAAACAATACAAGAAAAAAGATGAGTTGCCAATGTTGTTCGCACAATCACGTGCACACCGCCTGTTGCAGACAAAAAGATTTTATAGAAGAATATGGCCGGATGACGTTATCAGGACTATTGCTGATTGGAGGTATCATATTACAAGCCACAGAAGTTACCCTGTTTCAACAGAAAGGTATATCCCTCGTCTGGTATCTGGCTGCCTACCTGCCTGTAGCCCTCCCTGTATTGAAGGAGGCTTGGGAAGGACTGGCTCGAGGAGAATACTTTAACGAATTTACCCTGATGTTTATTGCAACCATCGGTGCTTTTGCCATCGGCGAATACCCCGAAGGCGTAGCGGTAATGCTTTTCTACTCGTTAGGAGAACACTTTCAGGACAAGGCAGTAAACAAAGCCCGTCGAGACATCCGTGCTTTACTCGATATCCGTCCAGAAAAGGCTGTTGTCATCCGCAACGGACAGGCTATGGAGGTCTCCCCACAAGAAGTACAGACAGGAGAAGTGATTGAAGTCAAAGCAGGCGGACGTGTTCCCCTCGACGGAACTTTGTGTAATGAGAACGCCAACTTCAACACGGCAGCCCTGACTGGTGAAAGTCTACCCCGCGATATAAAGAAAAATGAAGAAGTGCTGGCCGGTATGATTTCTACAGAACGGACAGTACAGATCCATGTCACACGACCCTTTGCCGACAGTGCCTTGTCGCGCATTCTACGTATGGTACAGGATGCCTCGGAGCGGAAAGCACCCGCCGAACTGTTTATCCGCAAGTTTGCCTGCGTCTATACGCCTGTCGTCACCGCCCTGGCTGTTCTTATCGTCCTTATCCCTTGGCTCTGGTCGCTACGCGGCAGTACCTTCGATTATGTGTTCAGCGATTGGCTCTACCGTGCATTGGTCTTTCTGGTTGTATCGTGCCCCTGCGCACTAGTGGTCAGTATTCCGCTGAGTTATTTTGGAGGTATCGGAGCCGCGTCACGACAAGGCATCTTGTTCAAAGGAGGAAACTATCTAGATGCTATCAGCCGTATCAATACTGTTGTGTTCGACAAAACCGGCACCCTGACCCGAGGCGAATTCGATGTGCAAACTTGCGTACCTCAGCCTGGTATCAGCGAAGAACGCCTTATCCAGTTAGCCGCCTCGGCAGAACAGGACAGCACGCATCCATTGGCAAGAGGTTTGATACGCTACGCCCAAACTCATCGTATCAGCCTATTGTCCATATCGAACGTCGAAGAAATGGCAGGTTGCGGCATACAAGCCACCCTCGACAATCAAACAGTATTGGTAGGAAACATTCACCTGCTGGAACGTGAAGGCATCGCCTATCCTTCAGCCTTGCATGAAGTAAAAGGAACAATCGTAGCATGTGCTACCAATGGCCGATACATCGGCTATCTCACCCTGACCGACACATTGAAAGCCGATGCCCGACAAGCCATCGACGAACTAAAAGATTTGAACATCAAAAAAATCCAGATACTTTCGGGCGACAAACAATCCATTGTCACTACCTTTGCACAGCAGCTAAGTATTGAACAGGCCTACGGAGATTTACTGCCCGAAGCCAAGGTGAAACATATAGAAAACTTGAAGCAGGACAACACTTGCCGCATAGCTTTTGTCGGCGACGGCATCAATGACGCACCTGCCCTGGCCTTGAGCCACGTAGGCATTGCCATGGGAGAATGGGGAAGCGACGCAGCCATCGAAACAGCCGACGTCGTGATACAGACCGACCAGCCCTCACGCATCGCCACCGCCATACGAACTGGACGACAAACACGTCGCATTGTCTGGCAGAACATCCTGCTTGCATTGGGAGTTAAGATAGCCGTATTGGTACTGGGAGCAGCTGGAATGGCAACCTTATGGGAAGCCGTATTTGCTGATGTAGGAGTTGCTCTGCTAGCCGTACTCAACGCCATGCGCATACAGAAACTGATAAAATGAAAGAATATATGGAGGAAAATACTTATCTGGAATTATTGACCAAACGCGAAATACAACCAACTGCCATAAGGTTGCTGGTGCTGAAAGCCATGATGCAAGCCGGTCAGTCTGTTTCGCTGGCCGATCTGGAAGACAGGCTCGACACTGTGGATCGTTCAAGCATATTTCGAACCCTTACCCTCTTCCTATCACACCACCTCATTCACAGCATCGACGACGGAACAGGTTCATTCAAATATGCCGTATGCAGCTCATCATGCTCATGCGAAGTGAACGACCTGCACACCCATTTCCATTGTGAGAAGTGCAACCGAACCTTCTGCTTTACCAACATTCCCACGCCGATGGTAAAACTGCCTGAAGGCTTCAGCCTCCACAGCATCAACTATGTACTGAAAGGCATTTGTCCGGATTGTACTGCGAAAGAACATCAAAAGGGCCTTTGAACAACTACAAGTTCAAAGGCCCTGCTATCAGAATTCCGATATAGTGGAGCTGGAGGGTGTCTCTCGAACCTTTTTATAAAATTTCACAGGATATCAAATATCATGTAATCAGTTATTTATCTCTTTCTTTCATTAATCTAAATATCTCTTAATATCATTGTATATCTCATTTTTCGGGTGTATTTTTGGGTGTCATTTTCAAACACACCCAATTATGAATATTAAAAGAAATATCATTTTCGCACCGGAAAGCCGCAAAAAAGACGGTATTCCAGTCACAAAGAATGTGCCAATCCGTATGCGTGTTATCTTTGCCAGTCAGCGTATCGAATTTACTACGGGATATAGAATCGATGTAGAAAAATGGGACACAGACAAGCAACGGGTTAGAAACGGTTGTACCAACAAGCTAAAGCAAAGTGCATCCGAAATCAACGCCGAACTATTACGGCAATACACCGAAATACAGAATGTGTTCAAAGAATTCGAGGTGCAAGATGTAATACCCACCCCTGCACAAATTAAGGAAGCGTTCAACCTAAAGACAAAAGGGGAAAAGAAAGAAAACCATGAGGAAAAGCAAAAGGTTGAATTAGACTTCATGAAAGTTTTCAATGAATTTGTAGCAGAATGTAGCAAACAAAATGACTGGTCTTCCTCAACCCTCAAAAAGTTTGCAACAGTCAAAAAACACATTTATACATTTGACCCTAATACTACGTTTGACAGTTGGACGGAAAAACATTTCAATGACTATATAGAATTCTTGCGTACAGAAAAAAACATGCGCAACACTTCCATTGCCAAACAAATCAAATTCGTAAAATGGTTCTTACGTTGGAGTAATCGAAAAGGGTATCACCAAAACATGGCTTATGATAAATTCACGCCTAAAATGAAGAGTGCACCCAAAAAAGTGATATTCCTCACCCAAAATGAAATAAATAAACTAAGAACCTGCCCAATACCACCAACAAAGAAATACCTTGAAAGAGTAAGGGATGTATTGCTATTTTGCTGTTTCACCGGATTACGTCACTCCGATGTGTATAATTTGAAACGTAGTGATGTTAAAAACGGTCATATCGAAGTTATTACCATAAAGACGGCAGACAGTCTTATTATTGAATTAAATGACCACAGCAAGGCAATACTCGAAAAGTACAAAGGTGTGCCGTTCCCTAATGACAGGGCATTGCCAGTTGTAAGCAATCAAAGGATGAACGAATTTTTAAAAGAACTGGGACAACTGGCAGAAATAGATGAACCAATACGAGAAACATATTATAGAGGAAATGAACGAATAGACGAAGTTACACCTAAATACGCATTATTAAGTACTCACACCGGAAGACGAACATTTATCTGTAATGCTTTGGCACTTGGCATTCCAGTACAAGTAGTAATGAAATGGACGGGACACAGCGATTACAAAGCGATGAAGCCCTATATTGATATAGCGGATGAAATCAAAATCAACGCTATGACTAAATTTAATCTGATATAACTATGGACGAAAGAATAACATCAATGATACCCCACTACGGGAAACTCAACAAGATATATACCGAAATAATGTCCGGCGGCAGTTTCTCTTTTGAGAAGCAGCAATTCATTTCCGGCTTTTACGGAGAGTACGGGGACACGCAGACATTTGAAACCGCACTCATCAGCCTCATGCTTGAAATGGACGCCGCACACTTCTCCATATTGCTGAACAGCCTGAAACGTGAGATTGAAAGCAACATCTCGA
>OHSS01000097.1_pt1 | contig 32398 bp, 20 predicted proteins | sample 1578781 | NCBI WGS metagenome assembly OHSS01 (sample SAMEA3879554, study PRJEB24766) | human gut metagenome | biome: human-associated habitat; feature: feces | place: USA | collected 1985/1987
TACTATTATGAAACTGATAAAGTTTTTATGTCTTGCTTTTGTTGTGCAGAGTGTAGCTGCATATTCGCAAAGTTCCTTTGAAAAATGTTTGTATAAGAATCCGAAAGTCTCTGTAGAAAAAAGGATTGAGGATTTGATCAAACGGATGACTATAGAAGAAAAAGTTTATCAGTTATGTGCACTTCGTTTAGGAGAAGGGGATGAGATTTTTCAAACAAGTGGCGAATATTCTGTGGAACATATCCGTAAGGAATTGGGTAAACACGGTATTGGACATGTGAGTTGTCCTACAACAGATAAGGTTGCTTTGCAGTCTGTCAAGGCAATCAATGAGATTCAGCGCGTGGCTGTTGAGGAAACGCGGTTGGGTATTCCTGTTTTGATAAATGATGAAGCCCTGCATGGTATTAAAGGGAAAGGTGCAACCAGTTATCCGCAGGCCATAGCCCTTTCTTCTACATGGAACCTACCTTTGATGAATGAAATAGCAGAAGCAATAGGTCGGGAAGCTCATAGTAGGGGAATTACGCAGGTTTTGTCGCCTACATTGGATTTGGCTCGTGATCCGCGTCATGGTAGAATGGAGGAAACGTATGGAGAGGACCCGTATTTGGCAGCTCTTTTTGGGGTGGCCTATATTAAAGGAGTGCAGGGGCAGGGAGTTGTTTGCTCTCCCAAGCACTTTGTTGCTAATTTTGTTGCACCGGGAGGACGGGATGCCGGTAATATAGCTTTAAGTGAAAGAGAGTTGAGAGAAATTCATTTGTTCCCTTATGAGGCGGCTGTAAAGCAAGCGGGCGTCAAGTCTTTGATGGCTGCTTATAATGCCGTAGATGGGATTCCTTGCCATGCCAATTACTGGCTATTGACTGAGGTTTTACGCAAAGAATGGGGATTTACAGGGTTTACAGTTTCTGATTGGAGTGGGGTGAACCATACACATGGGCATCATCGGGTATCTTCTTCGTTGGAAGAGTCTGCTGTGATATGTGTCAAAGCAGGATTGGATGTGGATCTTCCGCGTGTAAAGTCCTATAAATTGTTGATTGATGCAATACGGAATGGCTTGATAAATGAAAGTGAACTGGATGTGAATGTCAGGCGGATTTTACGCGTAAAGTTTGAATTGGGCCTTTTTGAACATCCTTATATAAAGGAGGAGGATGCGAAGAAGCTAAAGGATGCATCCGGGTTTCGGCAACTGGCACGAAAGGCGGCACGTCAGAGTATTATTTTGTTGAAAAACCAAAATCAGGTTCTTCCTTTGAATTATAAAAAGATTGCAGTTATCGGTCCGAATGCTGATGTTTTGCAATTGGGCGGTTATTCCGCTTCCGGAGTAAAAGGTAATACGCCTTTGCAGGGTATCCGGGATGCGTTGGGTGAATCTGCAGAGATTGTATATGCCAAAGGATGTAGCTTGACGGGTGAAGACCGTTCCGGATTTGAGGAAGCTCTGTCTCTTGCGGCTCAGGCGGAGGCAACGGTTTTGGTGATGGGAGGACGTAATGGAGTGACGGGTGGAGAAACGCAGGACCGGATTGACTTGGATTTGATGGGGGTGCAGGAAGAGTTGATTATGAAGGTGGCTGCATTGGGTAAACCAGTTGTCGTTGTGCTGGTGGATGGACGTCCGGTGACGATGATGAATTGGGTCGACAAAGTGGACGGGATTGTTATGATGTTTTTTGCAGGCGAGGAAGGTGGAAATGCTTTAGGTGAAATATTGGCAGGTAAAGTAAACCCTTCGGGGAAGCTGACCGTTACTTTTCCGCGTTATACCGGGCAGTTGCCGATGCCTTTCTTGAACAGGGCTTATGGAAGGGAAGGAAGTGTGGCTGAATTTCCGAATATAAAGCGTTCGGATCCGATATATTTGAAAAATAATCGTTATTATCCTCTTTTCCCGTTTGGATACGGGTTGTCTTACACTTCGTTCAGATATTCCAACTTGAAATTGTCTAAAGAGAGTATCCGGAAAGGTGATGAAGTGACAGTAAGTGTGGATATAACCAATGAAGGTCGAGTTGATGGAGAAGAAATTGTGCAGTTGTATCTGACGGATTTGTATTGTAGAATTTCACAGCCTCAAAAAAAACTTCAGGATTTCAAACGAGTTTTTATTCCGGCTGGTAAAACAGTTCATGTAACTTTTGTTTTGAAAGGTAAGAATATGTCCTTTCTGAATGAGCGTTTTGAAGAAGAAATTGGGGATGGACAATTTGAAGTTTTTGTAGGAAAGAATTGTCTGGAGGGGGAGTCTGTATGTTTTCATGTGGATCCGTGATGGTTTGTCGGGGAAAAATGACCTGAAGATAAAGGCCGGGAGGGTCTGATGTTCCGGCCGTCTTTGTTAGACTAACAGATATATTATTGCTACTAATATGAAAAGATTTGTATGGATGTTGCTTGCTGTGAGTGTGGCAGGCGGATGTACGGGAAAAGGTGAAGTGGATACTTCGGTATATATGGATGCTTCACCGCCTGTGGAAAAAAGGGTGGAGGCTTTGCTCTCTCAAATGACATTGGAAGAGAAAATTGGTCAGATGGATATGGTGGCCATTTGGAGTAAGCAGAAAATTGAAGAGCAGGGGAAATTGGACTATGGCGCTTGGATTGGTGATGCAAGACCGGATGTAATTAATGAAATTCAGAAACTGTCGGAACAAACTCGCCTGAAGATTCCTTATCTGATGGGAGTGGATGCTGCGCATGGGCATGCTTTGTTGTCTGGGAAGACTGTATTCCCTTCGGCTATCAGTATGGCTGCTACGTTCAATCGGGATCTGGTGAAAGATATGTATGCTGCTTCGGCTTCGGAAATACGTTCGGTGGGTAATCAGTGGACGTTTGCTCCTTGTGTGGATATTGTGCAGGATGCCCGGTGGGGGCGGACAGGTGAAACGTATGGCGAAGACCCTTACTTGGCTTCTGAAATGGTGAGGAATGCAGTGTCGGGCTTGCTGGATTGGGAAGATCCACAAAAGCGGGTGGCTGTCAGTGTAAAGCATCTCTTGGGTGGAGGTGCCTCTATCGGCGGCTGTAACCATGCTTCGGCTGAACTTTCTGAAAGAGAAGTACGTTCTTATTTTTTGCCTCCTTTCCAGGCTGCGATTGAAGCGGGATGTATGACCATCATGCCAGGACACAATGATGTGGACGGCATTCCGGCACATGCTTCCAAATGGCTGTTGACCGATGTCGTAAAGAACGAGATGGGTTTTGACGGATTCTATATCAGTGATATGGGTGATGTGGAGAACCTGAAGAACAAACATCATGTGGCTGCCTGTCAGAAAGAAGCGGTACGGCAGGCGTTTTATGCTGGACTCGATATGCACATGTATTATGGTGGTGACAGCACTCGTCTGATGAGGCCTTGGTTGGAAGAGTTGGTAAAGGAAGGGAAGATTTCGGAACAGCGCATTGATGATGCGGTACGCAGAATCCTGCGTGTCAAGTTCGAACTGGGCCTTTTTGAAAACCGTTACGTAGATCCTGCGAAAGAGATATCGGCACCAGAAGCTCATCGGGCACTTGCACTGGAGGGAGCACGTGAAAATATCGTATTGCTTAAGAACGAAGGTAGCCTGCTTCCGCTTGATCTGAAAAAGTACAAACGCATTCTGGTGACCGGTCCTAATGCAAACAATCAGGCAATCTTGGGTGACTGGGCTTTCCCGCAGCCGGAAGAAAATGTGACAACCGTTTTGGAGGGATTGCGCACGTACGGAGAGTCGGCTGACCGTCCTTCCATTGATTTCTACGGCCGTCAGGAGGAACTGATTCGGGCCGTCAGCCAGACTGGTATTCCTGTCGTAGCGGTTATTGTGAACGGTAAGCCTTTGAACAACGAATGGACTACCCGGAATATTCCTGCCATTGTGGATGTGTGGGAACCGGGTATGTATGGTGGACAGGCTTTGGCCGAGATATTGTTGGGTAAGGTCAATCCGTCCGGAAAGTTGCCTATTACGATACCGCAGCAGGCCGGACAGGTACCTATGTTCTATTATCAAAAAGAGACACGCTATTCTACGGGATATGCTTTGGGCTCTTCGCGTGCAGATGACCGTCCGGCCTATTGCTTCGGCCACGGCTTGAGCTATACGCGTTTCGAGTATTCGGATTTGAAAATGGATACATTACTGACTGCGGGACAGAATTTGAAAATTTCTTTCCGTGTAAAGAATGCCGGAGAGCGGGAAGGGAAGGAAGTTCCCATGCTCTTTATCGGTGATGATGTGTCGAGTGTGGTGACCCCCATTGCCATGCTGAAGGGTTTCGATAAGATTACTTTGCGTCCCGGTGAAGAGAAAAACGTTGATTTTACAGTACCCTACAACCAATTGGGTTTGTGGAATGCAGAGATGAAGTACGTTGTAGAACCTGGTACGTTTTCTGTAAGAATAGGGCGTTCGTATGATGACATACGCCTGAAAGGGGCTTTTGAGGTAGTAGAATAGTCTTTATTAATTTAATTGATATTAAAAATGAAACAGAGTGTGAAAATCAATTGGCTGCTGATACTGGTTTTATTGGTAATGATGCCCGGTAGCATGCAAGCGCGTGAAAAGAAAAACAAAAAGTCAGAAACCGAACAGACTACCGGTGCACAGGATCGTGAACAATGGGTGAAGTGGTTGTGGAAGATATCCTATCCTGTTATCCATAATTTGGCAGAAGGAACCTTGCACCAGAACATGCCGATAGAGACAGTAAATGGAAATCCGGCTGGCTATGACGAAATAACCCATCTGGAAGCTGTGGGGCGTACATTGGCCGGTGTGGCTCCCTGGCTGGCTTTGCCCGATGACGATACGGAGGAAGGCAAGCTGCGCAAGCAGATGCGCGAGGAGGTTTTGAAGGGATTGAAGAATGCGGTTGACCCCAATTCGCCTGACAAGCTGAACTTTACGAAACAGGCTCAGCCCATTGTGGATGCTGCCTACCTGGTACATGCTTTCTTGCGAGCTCCCAAAGCTTTGTGGGAACCGCTGGACAAGGTGACCAAACAACGCTATATCGATTCGTTCAAGGCATTGCGCGACCGTACGGGTGCCTATAACAACTGGTTGCTTTTTACCGGCTTGACCGAAGCCTTCCTGATGCAGCAGGGCGAAAGAGCTGACCAGTTCCGTCTGCGTGTATCGAAGAACAAGATACAGGAATGGTACGTGGGCGACGGTTGGTACAGTGACGGAAGCAAGTTCAGCATGGACTACTACAATTCGTATGTGCTGAACCCCATGATGGTGGCTATGATGGAGACACTGGTTCCTTTCCGCTGGGCCAGCCAGAAGGAATACGAACAGGCTTTGAGCCGCATGGTGCGTCATGCTGAGTTCTGTGAACGTATCATCGGTCCGGACGGTACGTATCCGGCTTTCGGACGTTCGGTTACTTACCGCACGGCTGCTTTCCAGTCATTGGCCGACGTGGCGTTGCGCGGAAAACTGCCCAGCTTTATCAAGCCGGCTCAGGTACGTTGTGCCCTGACTGCGGTACATCGCAATATGTACGAAGGCAATCAGAACTTTGATGAGGACGGTTGGCTTGTGCTGGGCTTCAATGGTCATCAGCCTGAAGTGGCCGATGGATATACGTCCACTGGTAGCCTTTATATGGCTACGTTGAGTTTCTTGCCTTTAGGACTTCCTGCTGATAATCCATTTTGGACTGACGAACCAGCCGACTGGACTACCAAGAAGGCTTGGAAAGGAGAAAAAATACGCAAGGACTATAAAGTGGAGTATTGATAAATGGTTTGTTCGAAATGAAAAAATTGTTTGTCGGAGTATTGATGGCCTATCTGTTACCATTCGTGGTATTGGGGCAGAAGACTTATGAACCTCGTCCATCGGAAAAGCCTTCCAAATATCAGAAACAGCAGATCAAACGGAAGTATGGCATGTTCATACATTTCGGTATCAATACTTTCCATGATATGGAGTGGTCGGACGGCAGTTTGCCGTCCGCTTCATATCGTCCGGATACGATTGATGCTGCCCAATGGGTGAAAACCGCTAAAGATGCCGGGATGAAATATGTTATTCTGGTGACCAAACATCATGATGGATTCTGTTTATGGGATAGCCAGTATACAGAGTATGATGTCGCACGCTCGGGCAATATGACAAATGTGATAGAGGCTGTGGCTCGTGAGTGCAAGAAACAGGGGATACGCTTAGGATTATATTACTCGTTGTGGGATAGAAAAGAGAATCCGGAAGTAGATCGTGTGGAGGATGACGAGGCTTATAACCGTTATATGCTGGCACAATTGGACGAGTTGATGGATATTACGGAAAAATATACTCGTATTGTTGAGTTCTGGTTCGATGGCAGTTGGGTGAAGCCCAGTTATCGTTGGCCGGTCAAGGAAATTTATGCAGCCATCAAAAAACGTGAGCCGCAATGTCAGATTGGTATCAACTGGAGTATTGGACAGGATGTTAATCCCAATGATCCTACAGCTCCTAAGCAATCTATTAATATTAAACCAGATAAGCAGAAGGAGGGTGATCCGATTCGTTATTTCCCGAGTGATTTTCGTTTAGGTGATCCGATGCTACCTTCAGATCCTGATCCGAAATTGTTTACGCATGCGGGGAAAACATATTACATGCCTTTTGAATCGACCGTATGTGTCTCAAAACGTTGGTTTTATAATTCCCAAGACACAGTTTACAAGTCTGTTGCAGAACTGAAGGAGGTCTATGAACGTGCTACGGCACAGGATAATATTTTGATATTGAATATACCTCCTGCGACCAATGGAAAAATGAGGCAAGGAGATATTGAGTTGCTGCAGAAACTGAAGAAAGTGATAAAATAATATCCTGAGTTTGCAGGTATTCAGAAATCGTGTATTTTTGCAGCAATTAATATCAAGCTACTATGAAAAGAAAACTTTTATGTTCCGTTTGGGCTGGGTGTTTGTCATTGGGAATGCTTTCCGCTCAAGAATTCCATCTGCAGCCCACTCCTCAAGTTTATGAAACCCTTCAAGACAGCATTGTCCTGCCTGATGCCTATCGATTTTCGGCAGACGTCGAAGGGGCGGCTTCTGATGCTGTTCGTCTGCTCGGTACGTTGTTGCCTGACCATCAGGAGAAGGCTGATTTTCGAATAGCCGTGGGCGTAAAAGGAGATAAGGCTGTACGTAAGTATGCTCGCTTGATACCGTCCAAAGCCGAAGGTTATTACCTGAAAGTTGGTAAGAACGAGATTGTAATAGCTGGTGCTGATGCTCGTGGTGCCTATTACGGTGTACAGACTTTAGCACAATTGTTGACTTTGCCTAAACTGCCTCTGGTTGAAGTGACGGATTATCCTGATATCCCTTATCGTGGGGTGGTCGAAGGTTTTTATGGCACACCTTGGAGTCATGAAGCCCGTTTGCGTCAATTGGAGTTCTACGGCCGCAACAAAATGAATGTGTATCTTTATGGTCCGAAAGATGATCCTTATCACAGTACCCCGAACTGGCGAAAACCTTACCCTGAACGTGAAGCTGCTCAGCTGAAGGAATTGGTGGACAAGGCAAAAGAGAACAATGTCATTTTCTATTGGGCCATTCATCCGGGGCAGGACATCAAATGGAACGACGAAGATCGTCAGAATCTGCTCAATAAGTTCGAAAAAATGTATCAGTTAGGTGTACGAGGTTTTGCCGTATTTTTCGATGATATTTCGGGAGAAGGTACGAAAGCTGACAAACAGGCAGACTTGTTGAACTACCTGGACGACCATTTTGTAAAGGTGAAAGGTGATGTGGAGCCGCTTATTATGTGTCCTACGGAATATAATAAGGCATGGTCCAACGTGAAGGGAGGCTATTTGACTACTTTGGGAGAGAAGCTGAACAAAGGTATTCAGATAATGTGGACAGGAAACAGTGTGATCGCTACCATTGACCGTGAAACGATGGATTTCATCAATCCGCTTCTGAAACGTAAGGCTTACATTTGGTGGAATTTCCCGGTATCTGATTATGTACGCGATCATCTGCTTATGGGGCCCGTCTATGGCAATGCGCTTGATATCAAGGACGAAATGGAAGGTTTTGTCTCTAACCCCATGGAACATGCCGAAGCGTCCAAGATAGCTTTGTACAGTGTGGCTGATTATGCATGGAATCTGTCCGATTACGATAGTGACTTATCGTGGAAACGAGCCATTAAAGACTTGATGCCCCAACATGCCGCTTATCTGGAAACTTTTGCTGCTCATAATTCCGATTTGGGAGCTAACGGGCATCGTTTCCGCCGCGAAGAGTCCGTTGCTTTGCAGCCGGCTTTGGAGGCTTTGCGTTCTACTTATGAAAAGCAGCATATCATTGACGAGGATGCCTGGCGTCAGGTGAATGAAGAGTGTAGTAAAATTGTCGCTGCATCCGATATCTTGTCTGTGTCTCAGGAGAACCAACCATTCATTGCCGAAATAACGCCATGGCTTATGCAGTTCAAACTGGTGGGACAATATGGTGAGGCTGTCCTACAGATGATGCGTCGGGTCGTGACAGACAAAGCAGGCTTTGAAACGGCTTATGAACATGCAAAATCCTTACAGCTTCTGATGTATAAGGTTGATACTTCTTATAATCAGAATTCCTACCAGCCTGGAATAAAGAGTGGAAGCAAGGTGCTTCTTCCTACGTTCCATGCTTTGTTTGAGGTGAGTGTCGGACTTTATAATCAAACTTATCAGGCTGCATTGGATACACGTGCGGTGTATATGCCATATACTTGGAGCAGCGATGTGCCTCAGTTGGCGGCCCTGCCGGTATTGCGTAAAGGAAAGATGGGGAATGTGTCTCCTTCTAACGAAGTGATCCGCTGGCAGGCAGGAGGTGAGGCTTTGCTGATGATGGATCGGATGCGTACATTGAAAAGTCTTACTGTCGATTTGGGCATAGCGGATGCTCCGAAGCTTATTCGTTTGGAAATAACAGCTGATGGGCAAAGATGGGAAGCACTTCCTCTTCAACCTGTTAACGGAAAGACTCGTTTTAAGGCAGAAGTAGAAGGACGGAATGTACAAAAAATCCGTCTGACCAATATCACAGGACAGGAACAGAAAGTTTATTTTAAACAGTTTGGATTTGAAGAAAAGTAAACTCTTCTTTTTTCGAGATAACAGGTAGGGTTTTGACTGTTTTTAGGCACAGACTTATATGAATGTCAAATGGGATCGTTCGTATAATCTGTGCCTAAATTTTTGTTAGTGGAAGATTCTTCTGTAGATAGTTTGTGCCATGCTAGTGGCGTCTCCTTCTGCCTCTTGTAGATAAGGATTCTGTTTCTGCGTCCAAGTTTCTTCCAGTGCATAGAAGTCTATATTTTCAGGCTTTTGTCCGTTCAACTTGGCTTCCAGATAATCAAAATAGGCCTTCCAACGCAGGTAATAGAAATCTTTTAGTAGCCCGTTCCATTCCTTATGAGCATAGTCCCTCAGCCCTCCTGCATTGGCTGCTTGCCGATTGCCCCATGTGGTAATCTGCACACGGGCATTCCATTCCAGCCAGTCTTTTTCGGCGTCTGTCTTGCCCATGTTTCGGGCCATTCCTATCCATTTCCCCAAGCGAAATTCATCACGCGTGCCCAGCAGACTGTCCTGTAGCTCTATCAGGTGCAGGAAGCGGGAGGAAGCTGCTTTGAACAGTTCCTTTTCTCCAGCGAGATAGGCACTTGTCACGACGGAATAGACCAAACGACCTTTTTCGGCTACGGCTTGACGTACGATATCTACCAGATCGTATTCAAAATTGTTATTACCTTTGAAGCGAGGAGCAGCTTCTACCATCAGTCCGGCTGCCTTGATAACGTCCTCCGGCTTATAATAGTCTTGCATTTCCGACCAGCTGGAAGCTTGATAAGCCTTGAGCGAAGGACGTGCGCAAAAAATGGATTCGTGTGTGCCTTGCTGGGTAGAAGATGGAGGGCAGTTGTAGATGCTGGTCCGTAACAGTTCCCATGCTTCCTCGATTTGTGGGTCACTTTTTCCGTAGCGTGCCCGGATGTATTTCTTTAACCATTCGTCACTGGTGAAGAGGGATTTGCGCCAAGGCAGTTCACATAGCAGTTCGTACATCACGGGGTTGTTCTCTATTCCTTCCATCGTTAGGCCTACCCCCTTTAATGTTTGTCCAAAACGGCTGTCTCGAGCTTTGTAGAATTCATTGATGACATGTGTCATTTTTCCGTGCAATCCTACATTGCCACCGTAATTGAGCAACATGCAGTAGAGCCAGTCATGAGCGCCAAATCCGTTTTCACGATACCATGTTGAGGATGGGTCGCCCCATTGTGGACGGCTTTCCGAGTACAAGTCAAGTACGATCAGGTCTCCTGCGGGCAAGTTGGCTATCATCTCTTCATAAGGACACCGTTGCCAGGCCTGTGCCACCCATACGGCGTTCGGGTTGGCCCACTTCATGGCGGCGTGAATGGCTTTTCCAGCAGCATCGAGGTCTACACCCGTTACGTTGCCCCCTTCGTGGAAGGGATCCATGCTGTAGTAGTTGGCTTTTCCGTAGAGTTTGGTTAACTCTTCGTAATAGAGGTCGGCTATACGTTGAAACTGTTGATTGGTAGGCTGTAGGATGGCAGGACGACGGAAGCCGCACCACAGACCGGGCTCGGACACATCCAGTCCCAGCTTCTCTTTGGTGTTATTGGGCACCATGCCTGAGTAGCCGGGTAAGACCGGTTCTATGCCGAATTCCCGCATGCGTTTGAGTATTTTCTTTTGTAATTTCTCCTGTTGCTCATACCAGTTGGCTGTATTGGGACCTCCCCAGGCTTCCAGGTTGTTCATCAGCCACCAGGCCTGGAAAGCGGGTCCTGCCACGAAGTTGTTCACCTCATCCGTACTGTAGCCCAGTCGTATAAGTACGTTTCGCCACACGCTGGCTGTACCAGTGATGGTCAGGGGAAGGTTGATGCCATGTAGGGCCATCCAGTCTATTTCTTGTTGCCATCGCTCCCAGTCCCAGAAAGCCATGGAGTAGGAGTGGGTACAGTAGTTCAGGTAGTAGCGATGCTTCAGCGTTGTTTCGTGTCGTTCCTTTTTCGTGACGGCAGGAAGCACGTCCGGCAGCTTGGCTCGCATGTTGTTCCATGTTAGGTGGATACCGGCGTAATACTTCAGATACCAGTGGATACCTGTCGCAATACTTACATGATTATTTCCTCGTATAACAACCTTTTTCCCTTTCTGGTCGAGTTCAAAGAAATCTATATCCGACTTTACATATTCGATGGCAAACTTGCGGGAGGCGTTTGTGTCGATACGTTCCAATAATCCGTTGATGGGCGTTCCTGCCTGGCTTGTCAGTGTCAGAAAGAGTAGGCCGATCAGTGTAAACGTTAGTTTTGGCATAAGCAATCCAGCTTTTTAAAGTTTGAATATGGGTGGATTATAAAGTTTATCGGGTCAGGTTGAATACTTCACCAGCTTTCATCTGTTTTTCAATCACTTTACGGGTGAAGGGATTAAATACTTTCAACAGACCGCCTTTTTCCGAAGTGATATGGATACTTTCTGTTTTGCCGTTATGATAGGTGGCACTGACTAAGAAAGCCCCCATGGCTCTAAGATTTTTGAAAGAAGCATTTTGCCAACTCATCGGCAAGGCGGGGAACACCCGTATGATGCCAGTGTGACTTTGCAGGAGCATTTCCTGTATGGCTGATGCGCAGGCGAAGTTGCCTTCCAGGGTAAAAGGACGATACGTGAAGCCAGAAAAACCTTGTTTCAGTTGGTCACCGTTCAGATGGAAACTATTGGGCGAACAAAAGGCTTTGGCAAAGATATGGAGTGAGCGTGCAGCGGCATCGCCATCGAATATACGGGCCTGGAGGTTGGCAAGCCAAGTGTAGGTATAGCCGACCCATCCCTGAGTTCCCAGCTCTTGGAAATGGTGGATGGAGCGTTCGATGAGGCGGCGGGCTTCTTTTCCCTGTGATACGTCTAAAAGTCCTAGCGGATGGATGGCCAGCAGGTGCGATAAATGGCGATGAGTGTATTCAAGTGGATAGTTGGGAGCGATGGTCAGGCCGGTACTGTCTGTTGCTAGGTTGGGCCATTCGCTTAGCTGCTTTTGCCAGTGTGCAGCTTCCTCGTCCAAATGTAAGTGTTTGGCCATTTCGATAGCGGCTTGATATGTGAAGCGGATGCATGCCAGATCGAAATTGGTGGTCTGTTTGAACCAGGCTTCCAGACTATTGTCATTGATTTCGGGTGAACTGGACAAGGGAAGTTTTCGTTTCCCGTTCTCGTCTTTTACGGAAATGTTCTCAAAATAGCGTGCCGCTTCCTTCACCCAAGGATATGCCCTTGTGCGTAGGAAAATGTCGTCGGCTGAGTATTTCCATTGCAGGTAAAAGTGTTGTGCGAGCCATCCCGAAGCAGTGGGTTGGTGGGAGTATTGATTCCATCCACCCAAGTTCTTGCCGTCTAGCGTTGAGATACAGGGTACGTTCAAGCCTTCTACGCCAAAGAACTGGCGTGTGTAGGCTTCGCTGTTTTCCTTGATCTGCCAGAGCCAGTCGGTGAAGACGGCGGATTCTTCCAGGTGATTGGCTGCATACCCCGGCCAGTAGCTCAGTTGTGTGTTAAGGTCGTTGTGGAAGTCGCCTCTCCAGGGTGGAGTCTGGCCGTTATCGGCCGTCCATACGGCTTGCAGGCAGATGGGAGGCGCATCCTTGCGCGAGGCGGCACCGAATTTGTACATTTCCAAGTACCATTGCCTTTCCAGTGTTGGGTCATCGGGCAGGCTGAGACTGCATTGTTCCCAGTAGTTTTTCCACCAGTCTGTATGTTCGTGCAATGCGGTTGTGAAGTCCTTTGCGTAGTTATCCATTTGTTGGGAAGCTTGTGTGGCTTCGCTGTAGGGAGTGCCTTGTGTGGTCAGGCAGAAAGTTCCTTCCAGAGTCTGAGGGGCGGGCTGTTTCCATCGTACGTCTATCTCATAACTTACGTTTCCGTAGGCTTTTTGTCGGTAGGTGATATGGCCTTTTTTGACGATCACTTTTCCTTTTTTATAGCCCAGACGTGCCAGTGAATTACGTTCGATTTTTGTTCCTTGAGGAACTTCGTAAGAAGGAGCTTCCAGCAAAATTTCAGGCTTTTGTGGAAGATGGGTGAATCGGAAATGTCCAACTTTGTCTGTGGCGTTGGTGAAGATTTGGGCGGTCGTGCCATTTTCCCATGTGATGGTACATACAGCTGTGTGAACGTCCAATTCTGTACTTTTTACTTTCCCTAAACCTGCGATCGGTATTTCGATAGCACCTGCAGGAATTTTGGAAGGAGCGATGTCTATACTCGTACGGTCGTCGATTAACCTGTAGACGGGACTCATGTCCTTCTTTTCTACGGCTTCACAGATGAAACGGAATGTATAGTCGGAGCCTGAAAACTCTTTGACGGGACGCAGGTCCCACAAATCGGCACGGTCAAGAGCCAGGCGTAGCCTGTCATCTTTTTGCCAGATGAGCGCTCCCATGATGCCGTTGCCCAAGGGGATGCCTTCGTCCCAAACTTGGGGCAGTTGTCCGAACTGGAGGCCGTGGACTGAAGCCGGTGTGTCTGTGGGGTGGAATACTGTGGCGGTGGTTTCGAAAGGTAGTCCGCCGGTAGTCTGAGTTGCATTAAGCTGACCCAGGCTCGTGGCCATAAGCACGAGCAAGCCAATGTTTCTTGTTTTTTTCATGGAGAATATTGTTTTTCTTTGCAAATATAATTCTTTTATATACAAATCTGTTAGAGGATCGGAGCTATTTACTGTTTTTACTTCGTCTTTTTTTCTCGCTTGATATGGAATTTAAGGGGGGTGTCTTGCTGTTTTTCAATTTAATAAAAAGAGGCTTAAATCTCATGATTATATTAATTTTGTGGTGGCTTGGCAAATTCTTTTTGGATGCCATTCTTCAAATAAAAAAACTTCGTATTTTTAGCCATTGATATATGAATGGCTTAAAATGAACATAGATGATGAATAATAGAATTACAGAGCTTTTTGAGATACAATATCCCATTATTTCGGGTGGAATGGTGTGGTGCAGTGGTTGGCGGCTTGCATCAGCGGTTAGTAATGCTGGCGGATTGGGGCTCATTGGTGCCGGTTCGATGAATGCTGATTTACTGAGGGAGCATATCCGAAAATGTAGGATTGCGACTGACAAACCTTTCGGTGTGAATGTCCCCTTGTTGTATAAACATGCAGAAGCTATGATGGATGTCATTATGGAAGAAAAAGTTCCTGTGGTGTTTACGTCTGCCGGAAGTCCAAGAACATGGACGGATAAATTGCACGGAGCGGGGATAAAAGTAGCCCATGTGGTATCCAGCACTAAATTTGCTCAGAAGTGTCAAGAAGCAGGAGTGGATGCTGTTGTGGCAGAAGGTTTTGAGGCTGGTGGGCATAACGGAAAGGAAGAAACAACAACGATGGTGCTTGTGCCTCATGTAAGGAAAAGCATTGATATACCTTTAATTGCCGCAGGCGGAATAGGTACGGGAACCGGTATGCTGGCTGCTTTTGCGCTGGGAGCAGAGGGCGTACAGATTGGTACCCGCTTTGCCCTTACCCAAGAGAGCTCGGCTTGCGAAGAATTTAAGAATTTGTGTATCGGTTTGCAGGAAGGTGATACGATGTTGTCTTTGAAGAAGGTAGTACCAACCCGACTTGTTAAGAACGAATTTTTCCGTAGACTGGAAGAGGCTGAAAACAGAGGTGCTTCTGTGGAAGAACTGAAGGAAATAGTAGGCTTCGGTAAAGCGAAGAAGGGAATTTTTGAGGGATATCTTGACGAAGGGGAACTTGAAATCGGGCAAGTAGCATATCTGATACGGAGTATTCCTACGGTGCAGGAAGTTTTTGATAGTTTGATCACGGAATATAGAGGGCAGTTGGGACATTTGGTTGAAATGTAGCTGGTTGGAGTAAGTTTGGGAAAGGTGTGAAAAGTCTCTCTTAAAAATAATTTGCTTCCCGTTTTTTTGATAATTGAAAGAATAACACTAATTTTGCGCACTCATTTTGAGATTTTGGAATATAGTATAAATCAAATAAATAATTTGTTACGATGAACGTTTCATTGCAAAACATTGACAAGGTGAGCGCACTGCTTACCGTAAAGCTTGAGAAAGCTGACTACCAGGAGAAGGTAGACAAGGCTCTGAAGTCTTTCCGTCAGAAAGCTCAGATGCCCGGTTTCCGTAAAGGTATGGTTCCGATGAGCCTCGTGAAGAAGATGTACGGCAAGTCGGCATTGGCTGAGGAAGTGAACAAGTTGCTTTCTGAAACTGTATACAAGTATATACAAGACAATAAGGTGAACATCCTGGGTGAGCCGCTGCCCAACGAGGACAAGCAGCCCGCCATCGACTTCGATACGCAGGAAGAGTTCGAATTCCTGTTCGATATCGCACTGGCTCCCGAATTCAAGGCTGAAGTAAGCGTTGCCGACAAGGTAGACTACTATGACATCGAGGTTACCGACGAAATGGTGGACAATCAGGTGAAGTCTTACACACAGCGTAACGGCAAGTATGACAAGGTAGATGTATATGCAGACAACGATATGCTGAAGGGGCTGTTGGCAGAACTTGACGAGCAGGGTAATACGAAGGAAGGTGGCATTCAGGTAGAAGGTGCTGTGATGATGCCTTCTTATATGAAGAACGACGAGCAGAAGGCTATCTTCGCCAATGCGAAGGTGAACGATGTGCTCGTATTCAACCCGCACACAGCCTGGGATGGTAATCCTGCCGAATTGGCTTCGTTGCTGAAGATCGACAAAGAAGCCGCTGCCGAGGTGAAATCTAACTTCAGCTATCAGGTAGAAGAAATCACTCGTTTTGTCCCTGGCGACTTGAACCAGGAAATCTTTGACCAGGTATTTGGCGAAGGCGTAGTGAAGACGGAAGAAGAATTCCGTGCTAAAGTAAAAGAAGCGATTGCCAAGCAGTTTGTAGCCGATAGCGATTATAAGTTCCTCATCGACCTGCGTAAGGTAATGATGGAGAAAGTTGGCAAGCTGGAATTCCCTGATGCATTGCTGAAGCGCGTGATGCTGGCTAACAACGCTGATAAGGGCGAGAAGTTCGTGGAGGAAAACTACGACAAGAGCATCGAAGAGCTGACTTGGCATCTGATTAAGGAACAGCTGGTAAAGGCTAACGATATCAAGGTTGAGCAGGATGATATTACCAACATGGCTAAGGAATCAACTCGTGCACAGTTTGCTATGTATGGCATGTTGAATGTTCCTGAAGACCTGTTGAATAACTATGCCAAGGAAATGCTGAAAAAGAAAGAAAGCATTGAAGGTCTTGTAAACCGCGTGGTAGAGACGAAGCTGGTAGCTGCTGTGAAGCCTCAGGTTACGTTGGAGCACAAGAGTATCTCGGCTGCCGATTTCAATAAAATGTTCGAATAAGATTTGACTTATCATTGTTATAATCGGGGATGTTTGAAAAACTTTTCAAACATCCCCGATTTTTTTGTGTCTCTCTATTCTTTTTTGTTTCTTTGCACCCGCATTTAATTAAGTAAGAAAGATTATGGATGATTTTAGAAAGTATGCCACCAAGCATTTGGGAATGAACAGCCTTGTATTGGACGATGTGATTAAGTCGCAGGCCGGTTATTTGAATCCCTATATCTTGGAGGAACGTCAGCTGAATGTTACCCAGCTCGATGTGTTCTCCCGTCTGATGATGGATCGCATTATCTTTTTGGGTACTCAGATCGACGATTATACGGCTAATACCCTCCAGGCGCAGTTGCTTTACCTGGATTCGGTAGACCCGGGTAAGGATATCTCTATCTATATTAATTCACCGGGCGGTTCTGTATATGCCGGCCTGGGTATCTACGATACGATGCAGTTTATCAGCAGTGATGTTGCTACTATTTGTACGGGTATGGCAGCCAGTATGGCGGCTGTATTGTTGGTGGCTGGGGCTGAAGGTAAACGCTCTGCTCTGACTCATTCGCGTGTCATGATTCATCAGCCGATGGGAGGAGCCCAGGGACAGGCTTCGGATATCGAAATTACAGCTCGTGAAATTCAGAAATTGAAGAAAGAACTCTATACGATCATAGCCGACCATTCACATACACCCTTTGATAAGGTATGGGCTGATTCCGATCGTGATTATTGGATGACTGCGCAGGAAGCTAAAGAGTATGGTATGGTAGATGAAGTGTTGATTAAGAAATAAATATGGCTGATTCAAAAAGAACAAAGAACAGATGCAGCTTTTGTGGTCGCACGGAAGATGAAGTCGGACTTCTGATAACAGGAATGAACGGCTTCATCTGTGATAGTTGTGCCATGCAGGCTTACGAAATCACGCAAGAAGCCATGGAAAGTAAGCGGAAGGACGGTACTAAGAAATTAAATCTGAAGGAACTGCCCAAACCTGTGGAAATTAAGGCTTTCTTGGATCAATATGTCATCGGACAAGACGATGCCAAGCGCTTTCTTTCCGTTTCTGTATACAATCATTATAAGCGCTTGTTGCAGAAAGATAGCGGTGATGATGTGGAGATTGAAAAATCAAACATTATCATGGTGGGCAGTACGGGTACAGGTAAAACACTGTTGGCACGTACCATTGCCAAGCTGTTGCATGTGCCTTTCACGATTGTAGATGCTACGGTACTGACCGAAGCTGGCTATGTAGGTGAGGATATTGAAAGCATTCTGACCCGTTTGCTTCAGGTGGCTGATTATAATGTAGCTGAAGCTGAGCGTGGTATTGTGTTTATAGATGAAATTGATAAGATTGCCCGTAAGGGAGATAATCCGTCTATTACTCGTGATGTCAGTGGTGAAGGTGTACAGCAGGGCCTGCTGAAGTTGCTCGAAGGTTCGGTAGTCAATGTGCCTCCCCAGGGCGGACGAAAACATCCTGAACAGAAGATGATACCGGTTAATACCAAGAATATTCTCTTCATTTGTGGCGGAGCGTTTGATGGTATCGAGAAGAAAATTGCCCAACGTCTGAATACCCATGTTGTAGGCTATAGTGCTGTGCGCAATACGGCTACCATTGACAAGAATAATCTGATGCAATATATTGCTCCTCAGGATTTGAAGTCCTTTGGCTTGATTCCGGAAATTATTGGTCGTCTGCCGGTGCTCACTTATCTGAATCCGTTGGATCGTGCTGCTTTGCGTTCCATCTTGACGGAACCCAAAAACTCCATCATCAAACAGTATGTCAAACTCTTTGAGATGGACGGTGTGAAGTTGGAATTCGAAGATGCCGTGTTCGAATATATTGTGGACAAGGCTGTGGAGTACAAACTTGGTGCTCGCGGTTTGCGTTCCATTGTCGAGACCATCATGATGGATGCCATGTTTGAGATTCCTTCTGAGCGGAAAGAAACCTTTACCGTGACGTTGGATTATGCCAAACATCAGTTGGAAAAGGCCAATATTGCCAGATTGCAGAATGCTTAATAGCATGAAATGAAGCGTAAGAAGTGTTTTTAGTGTTTTTTCCTAAAAATATTCGATGTGTTTTGCTTGAAAATTGAGAAGTTGTTTATAACTTTGTTAGGACTCTTGAAAGAAACATTTCAGGGGAGAGAGAAAAAAGAACGTGTAATAAACAACATTCTAATTTAGAAACATGGCAGAGAAGAAGATTAATTTGACAGACCAACTGAAGAAATACTTCGGGTTCGATACATTCAAGGGAAATCAAGAGGCGATCATCCGAAATCTGCTGGATGGTAACGATACTTTTGTACTGATGCCCACCGGTGGTGGAAAATCGTTGTGCTACCAGTTGCCTTCATTGCTGATGGATGGAACTGCTATTGTCATATCTCCTTTGATTGCGTTGATGAAGAATCAGGTGGATGCCATGCGCAATTTCAGTGAAGAAGACGGAGTAGCGCACTTCATTAATTCTTCTCTCAACAAGACTGCCATCGATCAAGTAAAATCGGACATTCTGAGCGGAAAGACCAAATTGCTTTATGTCGCTCCAGAGTCGTTGACGAAAGATGAATATGTAGAGTTTCTGAGAACGGTGAAAATATCGTTCTATGCAGTAGACGAAGCACATTGCATCTCGGAATGGGGGCACGACTTCCGTCCTGAATATCGTCGTATCCGTCCCATTATTAATGAGATTGGAAAAGCTCCTTTGATAGCTCTGACTGCTACGGCTACTCCCAAAGTGCAGCATGACATTCAGAAAAATCTGGGTATGACCAATGCGAAGGTGTTCAAGTCGTCCTTTAATCGTCCCAATCTTTACTACGAGGTACGTCCAAAAACGAATAATATAGATAAGGACATTATAAAGTTCATCAAGAACAATCCGGAAAAGTCTGGTATCATTTATTGCCTGAGTCGTAAGAAGGTGGAAGAATTGGCTGAAGTGCTGCAGGCAAATGGTATCAATGCTCGTCCGTATCATGCTGGTATGGATTCTGCTACCCGTTCGCAGAATCAGGATGACTTTTTGATGGAAAAGATAGATGTCATTGTAGCTACTATCGCTTTTGGTATGGGTATCGATAAGCCTGACGTACGCTTCGTAATTCATTATGACATCCCTAAGAGCCTGGAAGGCTATTATCAGGAAACGGGACGTGCGGGAAGAGACGGTGGTGAAGGTCAGTGCATCACATTTTATACAAACAAGGACTTGCAGAAGCTGGAGAAGTTTATGCAGGGCAAACCTGTGGCAGAACAGGAAATAGGCAAGCAGCTTCTGCTGGAAACCGCTGCGTATGCTGAGTCATCCGTATGTCGTCGCAAGACCTTATTGCATTATTTTGGCGAAGAATATACGGAGGAAAATTGTGGTAATTGTGACAATTGTTTAAATCCTAAAAAACAAGTGGAAGCTCAAGACTTATTGTGTACTGTGATTGAAACTATTCTCGCTGTAAAGGAGAATTTCAAATCAGATTATATTATAGATGTCATTCAAGGACGTGAAACGTCGGAAGTTCAGGCGCATTTGCATGAAGATCTCGAAGTATTCGGTTCGGGAATGGGTGAAGAAGATAAGACGTGGAATGCCGTAATCCGTCAGGCTTTGATAGCAGGTTACCTGAGTAAGGATGTAGAAAACTATGGCTTGCTTAAAGTGACGGATGAAGGAAAGAAATTTCTTAAGCATCCTAAATCTTTCAAGATAACAGAAGACAATGATTTTGAAGAAATGGAAGAAGAAGCGCCTGCTCGAGGAGGCGGTGCCTGTGCGGTCGATCCTGCCTTGTATTCCATGTTGAAAGATCTGCGTAAAAAGTTGTCTAAGCATTTGGAAGTGCCGCCCTATGTAATATTCCAGGACCCTTCGTTGGAGGCTATGGCAACGATATATCCTATTACGCTGGAAGAACTGCAAAATATTCCGGGCGTAGGTGCTGGAAAGGCGAAGAGATATGGCGAGGAGTTTTGTAAATTGATCAAGCGTCATTGCGAAGAAAATGAAATAGAGCGTCCTGAGGATTTGCGTGTTCGTACCGTCGCTAATAAATCTAAGATGAAGGTTGCTATCATTCAGGCCATCGATCGTAAGGTTGCGCTTGACGATATTGCTGTGTCGAAGGGTATTGAATTTGATGAACTGCTGGATGAAATAGAAGCGATTGTCTATTCAGGTACCAAACTGAACATAGATTACTTCTTGGAAGAAATTATGGATGAGGATCACATGCTGGACATTTACGACTATTTCAAAGAATCGACAACAGATAATATTGACGATGCCTTGGAAGAGTTGGGTGACGATTTTACAGAGGAGGAAGTGAGACTGGTTCGTATCAAATTCATATCTGAAATGGCAAATTGATTTTTTGTCTTTGGCTTTAAAAAAAGAAAATTTATTGCGTGCTGATATATGTAAAATGGAATAAAAAACGTATATTTGCACGCAATAAATTTTATACGTCTTATGTCATTTATTGCAGATAAAATTGTCATGGATGGATTAACGTACGATGATGTACTGCTAATCCCCGCTTATTCTGAAGTGCTCCCCAAAACTGTCGAACTCTCGACAAAGTTTTCAAGAAACATTGAGTTGAAAATTCCTTTTGTAACGGCCGCGATGGATACAGTTACGGAGGCTAAAATGGCGATTGCTATTGCTCGTGAAGGTGGTATTGGTGTAATTCATAAGAATATGTCCATTGAAGAGCAGGCTCGTCAGGTAGCTATCGTAAAACGTGCGGAAAATGGAATGATTTATGATCCTGTTACAATTAAGAGGGGATCTACAGTGGCTGATGCACTTTCTTTGATGGCTGAGTACAAGATTGGTGGTATTCCTGTGGTCGATGATGAAGGTCATTTGGTGGGTATTGTTACCAATCGCGATTTGCGTTTTGAAAGAGATCAGAACAAGCGCATCGATGAAGTAATGACAAAAGAAAATATTGTTACAACCAATCAGACAACTGATTTGGAGGCCGCTGCACAAATCCTGCAGGAACACAAAATAGAGAAACTTCCGGTTGTTGACAAAGACAATAAGCTTGTTGGTTTGATTACATACAAGGATATCACGAAGGCAAAAGACAAACCGATGGCTTGTAAAGATGCTAAGGGCCGTTTGCGTGTGGCTGCAGGTGTCGGTGTTACAGTTGATACATTGGACCGTATGAAAGCATTGGTAGAAGCTGGTGCGGATGCTATTGTGATTGATACGGCTCATGGTCATTCCAAATATGTGATTGAAAAGCTGAAGGAGGCTAAAAAAGCATTCCCGGATATTGATATCGTCGTGGGTAATGTCGCTACAGGTGAAGCTGCTAAAATGCTGGTTGAGGCTGGAGCTGATGCTGTGAAGGTTGGTATTGGTCCAGGTTCTATCTGTACTACTCGTGTAGTAGCAGGTGTGGGAGTTCCTCAGTTGTCTGCTGTTTACGATGTCGCTAAGGCATTGGAAGGAACGGGTGTTCCTTTGATTGCCGATGGTGGTTTGCGCTATTCTGGCGATGTTGTGAAGGCATTGGCTGCCGGCGGTTACAGTGTGATGATTGGCTCTTTGGTAGCTGGAACAGAGGAATCACCGGGCGATACCATTATCTTTAATGGGCGTAAGTTCAAGTCTTATCGTGGTATGGGATCTTTGGAAGCTATGGAAAACGGTTCGAAAGACCGTTATTTCCAAAGTGGAACAAGCGATGTGAAAAAACTGGTGCCGGAAGGAATCGCAGCTCGTGTTCCTTATAAAGGTACGCTGTATGAAGTAATTTATCAGTTGGTTGGTGGCTTGCGTGCAGGTATGGGATATTGTGGTGCTGCTAACATTGAACAGCTGCACAATGCTAAATTTACACGTATTACTAATGCTGGTGTACTTGAAAGTCATCCGCATGATGTGGCTATTACCAGTGAGGCGCCTAATTATAGCCGACCTGAATAACCGTTTATTATACTTTGAAGCACGGGCAACACGTATTTTGCAGGTCTTTTAGAAAAGGAACTGTAGTATGGTGTTGTCCGTGCCTGTTTTTATGAATATATGAATACGATTTAGGAACTATGGTGTTGAAATATTGGTGGTTGTGTGTGTGCGCCTTGGTCGTGTCGGGGTGGTGTCGGGCACAGTCGAATACTGTGTTGATGCACGTGGGCGGAAAACCTGTCGATGTAGCTGAATATAGGTATTTTTGTTCCAAGCATGTGGAAGAGTCTGCTAGTTTGGAGCAGTTTATAAATTTTAAGCTTAAGGCCTTGGCTGCTGAAAAGAATCAACTGGATACGGTGCCTGATATTCGCTTGCTTTTAAGTTCCTATTGTCATGGATTGCTACAACAATGTTTGTGGAATAACGGGCATGCAGATTCTTTAATTAATGAATATTCTCGTCTTTTACAGAAACGGAAGTATACAGGTCGTGCTCTTGTAAGTCATATATTTAAGTATATTCCTCAGAATGTTTCAGCATGGAGGCTTCATGAGATTGAAGCCCAGATGGACTCTTTGTATCAATTATTAAAAGATGGAAAGCTACAGTTTGATGAGTGTGTAAACCGTTTTTCTGAAGATAAAGGGACGTTTTGGGTAACTCCTTTGCAGATGCCTGTCGAATTTGAAGAAGTCGTGTTTAACTTACCGGTCGGTAAAGTGTCTAATCCTTTTTTTACACCTCAGGGAATTCATATAGTGAAGGTGCTGGAATATCAGAAACAACTTGATTCAGAGAAAGTCCGTCAGGGTTTGGAGGAACGGTTGCTGAACCAGCCAAACAGTCGTTTGCTCCTTTCGTCAATTGATTCCTTGAAACAGTGTTATGGATATATGCCAGATAAGTCTGGGGTAGAGGAATTATTACGAGAGGAGAAGAGTACTAATACTTTGTTTACGTTGAACGGGAAAGCATATACTGGGGCTGATTTTGCTTTGTTTGCAAGGACCTATCCGGCTTCTGTCCGAAAAAAGTTGGATGCATTTGTTGCTAAATCAGTATTAGACTGTGCCTATGCTCATTTGAAGGCTGATGGTTCTGATCTAAGATGGGAGTTGTGTTTCTTTCGGGATAGCTTGTTGGGTAGTGCAATCGTGCATCGGGAAATCCGCAATTTAGTTAAAACGGATTCAGCTGGTATAGCAAAATACTTTAAGAAGCATGCAAAACGTTATAATTGGCCGGAAGAACGTTACGATGGAATCGTTTTACATTGTAAGACGAAGCGTATGGCAAAACAAGTACGGAAGTTTCTTAAAAAAATCCCTCAGGAAGACTGGACGGAAGCTATTCGTTTGGGCGTGAATACTGGAGGGCAGGTAAATGTCGTAGCAGAGAGAGGTTTGTTTGCTCCTGGTGATAATGCCTTTGTAGACAGTCGCATCTTTAAAAAAGACAAACCTCAATCTTTGGCAGATTACCCTTATTGGATCGTTTTAGGAGAAAAACGTAAGGGACCTGTACGTTGGGAAGATGTGGGGCAACAGATTTGGACAGATTATTATCGTAATTTAGAAGATGGTTGGCTGCATCAACTTCGTCGTGATTTTAAGGTTGAAATAAACGAAGAGGTTTTAAAAACCGTTAATTCTCACTGAAGCAATTGATTAAACCGCTATCTTCGTATTCCAAATATGAGAAAAAAAGTGGCAATTCGAAAATTTTGTCTGTTTTGTCTCTGTTTGTTCCTTCTGGGGGCATGTAAAGAGTCACAGTACGACCATAAAGGGCGAACGCCTTTGGTGGAACTGGACGGTAATTTTTTGTACAAGGAGGATTTGATGGCTGTACAGCCTGCTGGACAAAATCGAGATGACAGTTTGTTGTTTGCAGAACATTATATACGTAATTGGGCGGAAGATATTTTATTATATGAAAAGGCACAAAATAATGTGCCCAATAATGATGAAATAGAAAAATTGGTGCGCAATTATCGGAAAGCGTTGATTATGCATACTTATCAGCAGGCATTGATCCATCAGAAATTGTCGGAAGAAATTACAGAAGAGGAGCTACAGGAATATTATGAGCAAAACAAAGCTGTGTTCAAAGCTGATGCTCCATTGATGCGTGGTTTGTTCATTAAGGTCCCTTTGACAGCTCCGCAGTTGAGTCGAGTACGCCAGTGGTATAAAGATGAAAGGCAGTCTGCGGTTGAGCACTTGGAAAAATATAGTTTGCAGAATGCTGTGAAATATGAGTATTTTTATGACAAATGGGTACCAGCTTCGGAGATTTTGTCATGGATACCTTTGAATACGTCGGATATAGATACTTATTTTTCCCGTAATCGCCGGGTGGAAGTCAAGGATACGGCTTTTTGGTATTTTTTGAATGTTGCAGAATATATTCCCACAGGAGCCCAAGAACCTTATGAAGCGGCTAGGCCGTTGGTAAATGATCTGGTGTTGAATCGGAAGCAAGTTGAGTTCCTGAATAAAGTGAAAGATGACTTGTATAAGCAAGCTATCGAAGATGGAAAGATTAAATATTGTGAGAACTAAGATATTAGGAATGAAAAAGTGTATGAACGTTAAGTTTGTAGTTTTATTGGCTTTTATGCTACTGCCTCTTGTATCTTCATGGGGGCAGGACAATGTGATTGATGAAGTGGTTTGGGTAGTTGGTGACGAAGCCATATTGAAATCTGATGTGGAAGAGGTGCGTTTGGATGCGTTGTACAACGGACGTAGGTTCGATGGCGATCCATATTGTGTCATTCCGGAAGAAATAGCTGTGCAGAAGTTGTTTTTGCATCAGGCTGCCTTGGATAGTATAGAGGTGTCTGAGAGTGAAGTCGTAAGTCAGGTAGATTTCATGATCAACCAATATGTCAGTCGCATCGGCTCTATGGAGAAGATGGAAGAATATTGGAACAAGAGTGCTACGCAAATTCGTGAAACCTTACGTGAGAATGCCCGTGAAGGATTGACGGTGCAGCGCATGCAGCAGAAGTTGGTAGGTGAGGTAAAAATTACGCCTGCTGAGGTGCGTCGCTATTACCAAAGTTTGCCTCAGGATAGTATCCCTTATATTCCTACACAGGTAGAAGTACAGATTATCACACAGAAACCTAGAATTCCGGTAGAAGAAGTAGAAGAGGTGAAAAAACGCTTGCGTGAGTTTACCGATCGTATTAACAAGGGTGAAACCAGTTTCTCTACTTTGGCTCGTATGTATTCAGAGGATCGTGCATCGGCTATTAATGGTGGTGAAATGCCTTTCTATGGTCGTGGACAGCTTGATCCGTCTTTTGCGAATGTCGCTTTTAACTTACAGGATCCTACCAAAGTTTCTAAAGTGGTGGAATCGGAATACGGTTTCCATATTATCCAGTTGATAGAAAAACGTGGTGACCGTATTAAAGTTCGACACATATTGCTGCGCCCCCATACGCCTGAAAGTGCATTGGAAGCCGGTATGGCTCGTCTTGATTCTATTGCTGACGATATTCGGAATAATAAGTTTACATTTGAAGAGGCTGCAGCGGTTATTTCGCAAGATAAGGATACTCGTAATAATCACGGTTTGTTGCCCAATCCCAACAACAATACATCGAAGTTCGAGATGCAGGAACTTCCTCCTGAGATTGCCAAGGTGGTCGATAAAATGAATGTAGGTGAAATTTCTGAAGCCTTTACCATGATCCCTGAAAAAACAGGTAAGGAGGAATGTGTAATCGTCAAGCTGAAAAGTCGTATCAACGGTCATAAAGCTACTATTACGGACGATTATCAGAATTTGAAAGATCTGGTACTCGAGAAGCGCCGTGCTGAAGTATTGGATAAATGGATACGTGAGAAGCAGCGTCATACTTATGTTCGTATTAAGGAAGGCTGGAATCAGTGTGAATTCAAGTATCCGGGCTGGATTAAGGATTAAGTTTGGCTGTTTAGATACAGTCTGTGAATGTTAGACTAGCTATATGCACAATAGAATTGTTTTTAAATTCCTAAGCAGGCATAGATATCTTCTGACAGGTATTCTATGCCTGTTTGGCATCTGTCTGCTCAGTGCGCAGGATAAGAAGGGAGAGCCAGAGAAAAAAAAGACCCGTGTTGATTTGTTGTATGCAGATGAGGCACAGGCCGATGATCAGGTTCGGCCGGATGTTCAGGTGTTGATTGGGTCAGTGAAGCTACGCCATGACAGTATGTTTATGTACTGTGACAGTGCTTTGATTTTCAAACGCATCAATTCCGTAGAGGCTTTTGGAAATGTGCGGATGGAACAGGGTGATACGTTGTTCATTTACGGTGATTATCTCTATTATGATGGGATGGTCCAATTGGCTATGCTTCGTGAGAACGTACGGATGATTAATCGTAATACAGAGCTGACTACAGACAGTTTGAATTACGATCGTATTTACAATCTGGGATATTATTTTGATGGCGGTACCCTGACAGACGAAGAGAATGTGCTGACTTCCGTATGGGGAGAATACAGTCCTGCTACTAAAATAGCCGTGTTCAACCATGACGTGAGGCTGACCAATCCTCGTTTTGTTTTGACTTCTGATACGTTGAAGTATCATACGGAAACCAAAGTGGCTACTATCTTAGGACCTTCGGATATTGTAAGTGACAATAATCATATTTATTCCGAACGTGGTATATATAATACTGTGACAGAGCAGGCTGAACTGCTGGACCGTTCTATTTTAACCAATCAGGGAAAGAAATTGACGGGTGACAGCTTGTTCTACGATCGCAAGCTGGGATATGGTGAGGCTTTTGATCATGTGCAGATGAATGATACGGTAAATCGTAATATGCTGACCGGCGATTATTGTTTTTATAATGAATTGACCGGTAATGCTTTGGCTACAGATAGAGCTGTTGCGGTGGATTATTCACAAGGTGACAGCCTGTTTATGCATGGTGATACGCTGCGGTTGGTAACTTATCATTTGAACACCGACTCCATGTATCGTGAAATGCGTGTCTATCACAAGGTGCGTGCTTTCCGTACAGATATACAGGCTGTTTGCGACTCGTTGGTCTATAATTCCAAAGATTCCTGTATGACCATGTATACTGATCCGGTACTTTGGTATGGGTCTGAACAGCTGTTGGGCGAACAGATTAAGGTTTACATGAATGACAGCACTATCGACTGGGCGCATATCATTAATCAGGCACTGACTGTAGAACAGAAAGACACTTTGCACTACAATCAAGTATCCGGGAAAGAAATGAAGGCCTATTTTGTTGGTGGTGAAATGCGTCAAGTGGATGTGAACGGAAATGTATTGGTTATTTTCTATCCTGTAGAGGAGCGCGACAGCTCGTTGATTTTGATGAATTATTCTGAAGGTGGTTTCCTGAGAATGATGTTGAAGGATAGAAAAATGGAACGGGGAGCCTTTATCGGGAAAGCTAACGGTACCGCTTATCCGATGGAGCAGATTCCTGCTGATAAGTACCGCTTGCCTTCTTTCGTATGGCTGGATTATATTCGTCCTTTGGACAAAGAGGATATTTTCAATTGGCGGGGTAAAAAGTCGGATGCAGTGTTGAAGCAAAGCTCGCGTCGACCGACTGTTTCTCCGCGTGATATGCATATCGAACGAACTAAAAAATAGGAGAGTGCTTTATGGGTATGTTTACGATGAGAAAACCACGGGGCTTTCATCATTCCTATATTTACGTGGACGAGCGTAAGGAAAAGTTGGACAAGATGAAAGAGAATGCCAAGCGTGAGTTAGGCATGCTGACTGAGAAAAAAGAATTCAATCCCGAAGATATTCGTGGAAAATTCATAGAAGGAACTACTCACCTGAAACGTCGTAAGGAGAGCGGAAAACGTCCTTTGCATTTTATTGTCATACTGTTTTTCATTATGTTGCTGGCTTATCTGTGGTATGCCATCAGTAACGGAATAATCTAAAATTGCATAGGCATGAGTGATATTATTCATTTGCTGCCTGATTCGGTGGCCAATCAGATTGCAGCTGGCGAAGTGATACAGCGGCCTGCCTCTGTTATCAAGGAATTGGTCGAGAATGCCATCGATGCAGAAGCCACGGAAGTTCATGTATTGGTAACAGATGCCGGAAAAACAGGTATACAGGTGATCGATAACGGTAAAGGTATGTCTGAAACAGATGCCCGACTGGCTTTTGAACGACATGCTACATCCAAGATCCGTGAAGCTGCTGATTTGTTTGCTTTGCGTACGATGGGCTTTCGTGGGGAGGCCTTGGCTTCCATTGCAGCTGTTGCCGAAGTCGAACTGAAAACAAGGCTGGCCGATGAGGAACTGGGTACACGTTTGTTGCTGGCTGGTTCCAAGGTTGAAAGCCAGGAGCCTGTGTCTTGTCCTAAAGGAAGTAATTTCTCTGTAAAAAATCTGTTTTTTAATGTTCCTGCCCGACGTAAATTCTTGAAAGCCAATTCTACGGAATTGAGTAATATTTTGGCTGAGTTCGAACGTATTGTTCTGGTTCATCCGGATGTTGCTTTTTACCTTTACAGCAATGACAGTGAATTGTTCAACCTGCCTGTCATGCCTTTACGTCAGCGTATTATGGCTGTTTTTGGCAAGAAGTTAAATCAGCAGCTGCTTTCGGTAGAGGTAGACACAACGTTGGTCAAGATATCTGGTTATGTAGCCAAGCCTGAGACCGCACGTAAGAAAGGCGCTCACCAATACTTTTTTGTAAATGGGCGCTACATGAGGCATCCTTATTTCCATAAAGCTGTAATGGATGCTTTCGAACATTTGATTCCGGCGGGTGAACAGATCTCTTACTTTATATATTTTGAAGTGGATCCGGCCAATATTGATGTGAATATTCATCCGACTAAGACCGAGATTAAATTTGAGAATGAACAGGCCATTTGGCAAATCCTTTCTGCGGCAGTCAAGGAGTCTTTGGGCAAGTTCAATGCTGTGCCATCCATTGATTTCGATACCGAAGGTCTGCCGGATATTCCTGCTTTTGAGCAACCTCGCCCCATAGAGCCTCCTCAGGTACACTATAATGCTGATTTCAATCCTTTTAAAGCCTCTTCTTCTTATGGAGGCGATCGTTCTTATTCACGTCCTCAGACAGAGTGGGAAAGCCTTTATGCCGGTTTGGAGAAAGCTAGTCGGATGAATGACCCGGTTGTCCCTGATGCACCGGTCGAAGAGGAATTGTCTCCAGCTTCAGTACCATCGGAAGAGCCTTCTTCACCTCTTCCTTCGATGATGTCCGAGGGAGGAAATGTAACTTCCGGCCAGCATTGGCAGTTCAAGGGGCGTTATATTTTGACGTCCGTTAAGTCTGGTTTGATGCTGATAGATCAGCATCGTGCTCATGTACGTGTTTTGTTTGACCGATATATGGAGCAAATTCGTCAAAAGCATGGTGTGGCGCAAGGCGTATTGTTCCCTGAGATTGTTCAGTTTCCGGCGTCTGAGGTGGCTGTACTCGAAGATATTCAGGAGGATTTGTCTGCTGTGGGTTTTGAGTTGACTTCTTTGGGTGGAGGCAGCTATGCCATCAATGGGGTTCCTTCGGGTATCGAGGGACTGAAGCCTGTGGAACTGGTGCGTAATATGGTGCATACGGCTTTGGAGAAAGGTTGTGATGTGAAAGAGGAAGTACAGTCTATGCTGGCATTGACCTTGGCTCGGGCGGCAGCTATTGTTTATGGACAAGTACTGAGTGTAGACGAAATGTCTGCTTTGGTAGATAGTCTGTTTGCATGCGAGTCTCCCAATTATACTCCTGATGGACGTGTTGTGCTGACTACAATCCGCGAAGAAGAGATTGAGCGGCTTTTTGCCAAATGATATTGATGCTTTTTTGAAAGGAAAAAATCTTTTTCGGAACTTTTTCTAGGTTCTGGTGTTTATATGAGTGTCCACTGTGTGAGTGGACAGAATATAAACCTAAACTATTTTAAAGAAAAAGTATGAAAAAGAATCTAATGTTGCTGGCTTTGTCCGGATTGTCGGTTGCCGCTGTAGCACAAAACACGACAGAAGTTACAGAAGAAGTGTTGGAAGTCGTAGAAGTGCGTCAGGACAAGTATGCGGTTGTTACCAATCCTTTTTGGGATAATTGGTTTGTCTCGTTTGGTTATGGTGCTACTGTACTGTTGGGGGATTATGATGCTGCCGGCAGTTTCGGCAAGCGTATCAGTCCTACATTGAACGTAGCTGTAGGCAAGTGGTTTACTCCGGGTATGGGTGCCCGTTTGCAGTATAGCGGTCTGCAGGCACGTGGTTATGTTCCTTCTGCGGGATCTGATTATGCGGATGCTGCTACGGGAACTACTGCGTACAATGAGAAACTGGCTCGCCAACGTGCCGAGGCTGTAATCAATGTATTGGTTGAAAAGTATGGTGTAGATCGTGAAAAGTTGTTGGTAGGAACTGCAGAAGCAGTCGACTCTTTCGGCGAACCGATTTTGAATCGTGTCGTGGTTGTAGAGTCTGCCCGATAAGCTGGGACTTATAGGTGAATAAAAATGAGGCTGAATTCCTTTGTGGGGAGTCCAGCCTCTGTTTTTTTATGTTTCTTGTTATTATTCTCCGCGGAAACGTTTGGCCTGTTCGGCTATCAGGTCCGCATCGTCGAAGTAGTTGATCTTCATGGCACGGCGTACATCGTCCAGTGTGGCGGCAGCCGTTTCACGAGCCTTCTCACAACCTTTTTTCAGCATGTCGTAGATAGCCGGTATGTCCTGTTCGAATTCCTTGCGGCGGGTACGGATGGGCTCCAGAGTTTCCTGCATGATGGCATTCAGGAAGTTCTTCACTTTTACATCCCCTAAACCGCCACGTTGATAGTGAGCCTTCAGCTCGTCGAGATTGGGGTAATCCGGTAGATAGCGTTCAAAGTGTTCAGGGCGGCAGAATGCGTCGAGGTAAGTAAATACGGTATTGCCTTCCACCTTACCAGGATCTTGTACACGCAAGTGATCCGGGTCCGTATACATGCTGCGTATTTTCTTTTGTACTTCGTCAGCGGGGTCACTCAGGTAGATGCAGTTCCCCAGACTTTTGCTCATTTTCGCTTTACCGTCCGTTCCGGGCAGACGCAGGCAGGCCGCATTGTCGGGTAGCAGGATTTCCGGCTCTACCAGTGTCTCGCCGTAAATGTAGTTGAAACGGCGCACGATTTCACGGGCCTGTTCCAGCATAGGCTCCTGGTCTTCACCTACAGGTACAGTCGTAGCCTTGAAAGCTGTAATGTCAGCAGCCTGGCTGATGGGATAGGTGAAAAAACCTACGGGGATACTGGCTTCAAAGTTACGCATCTGAATCTCGGTCTTTACAGTCGGATTGCGTTGCAGGCGTGATACAGTTACCAAGTCCATGTAGTAGAACGAAAGTTCGCACAGTTCCGGTATCTGCGATTGGATGAAGAGCGTGCTCTTTGTCGGATCCAGTCCGCAAGCCAAGTAGTCCAATGCCACTTCGATGACATTCTGACGTACCTTTTCCGGATTCTCCATGTTGTCTGTCAAGGCTTGTGCGTCGGCTATGAAGACAAACATATCTTTGTAATCTCCGGCATTTTGCAGTTCCACGCGTCGGCGTAGTGAGCCCACGTAGTGGCCTATGTGTAGGCGCCCGGTCGGGCGGTCGCCTGTGAGGATGATTTTCTCTTTTGCCATATATCTTCTTTTTATTTATTGCTGACTAGTTTGTTGCGGGCGTAAAGTTAGCTCTTTTTTCAGATATATTGGTGGAAGTAAGTGAGAAAAAGCGACCTGCTATCTTGGACGATATCCGTTTTGTAAGTTCCGTAATGAATTCTCTTTGTTTAGTTGTTGGTATTTTTTATAGTGCTATGATGGACCCTAATAACACTTTTAGATCCTTATTCTTTTCTTTTTCTCTGGATTTTTATCATTGTTTTGTATCTATATCATTTATTATCAGGATATTATGAGCTTGTGAAATTATCTGCGAAATAACGGATAAAGCAATT
>OHSS01000139.1_pt1 | contig 25918 bp, 17 predicted proteins | sample 1578781 | NCBI WGS metagenome assembly OHSS01 (sample SAMEA3879554, study PRJEB24766) | human gut metagenome | biome: human-associated habitat; feature: feces | place: USA | collected 1985/1987
CCAATATCTCGGCATGCTGGGCTGTATTATCATCGACCTTCCGTATTTTTATCTTTCCCTTGTCCTGGGCTTTAAGAATAGATTCTATCAGTGTCGATGTTGTCTTGCCATAAGGAATTTCTACGATAGAAAGCGTACGATTATCGATCTTCTCGATTTTAGCACGTACTTTCACCATTCCGCCGCGTTCTCCATCGTTGTAGCGTGATACATCAATAGAGCCTCCTGTCTGGAAATCGGGATAGAGTTTGAATTCCTCACCACGCAAATAGGCAATGGAGGCATCACACAGTTCGTTAAAATTGTGTGGCAGGATTTTGGAAGAAAGGCCCACAGCAATACCTTCTACTCCCTGAGCGAGCAAGAGCGGGAATTTGACAGGTAGGGTGATCGGCTCTTTGTTTCGTCCGTCGTATGATGCTTGCCATTCGGTGGTTTTGGGATTGAAAACCACATCCAATGCGAATTTGGACAGACGTGCTTCGATATAACGGGGGGCAGCGGCACCGTCGCCTGTCAGTATGTTACCCCAGTTTCCCTGACAGTCTATCAACAGATCCTTTTGGCCTAGCTGCACCAACGCATCGCCTATGGAAGCATCGCCGTGCGGGTGAAACTGCATGGTATGTCCTACGATATTGGCAACTTTGTTGTAGCGTCCGTCGTCCAAACGTCTCATGGAGTGTAAGATACGGCGTTGTACCGGTTTTAGTCCATCAATGATGTGGGGCACGGCGCGTTCCAGAATGACGTACGAGGCATAGTCCAGAAACCAGTTCTGGTACATGCCGCTCAGTTGGTGTTTCACGTTCTCGTCTTTCTTGTCGGCGGGTTTGTAGTCCGAGTGTTCTTCCCGGCCTTCGGGCAGGTTGTCCTGTTCTTCCTGGGTCTTGTTAAAGTCTTCGCTCATATTGAATTTGGTCCGTATGCGGTCGTCGATAATTTCGTTGCAGGCAAAAATAGCAAAACGCGGGCGCATTGGCAAATGAAAGCCCCCGTTTTTTGATTTGCCTGTGCCGAGCCGCCCTCTATTTTATCGAATCTTACGAAAAATCCCGGGAAAAACCGGTATTTGCATCGGTTTTGCAGGTCCGCCGGCGTTGCCGACGGTTGTCGGGAAGGTTCCGCAGGGCTTCGGCAGTCTGCGGAAAGCTTTCGGGAAGGTTCCGCAGGGCTTCGGAAGTTTGCGGAAAGCTTTCGGGAAGGTTTCGTAGGGCTTCGGCAGTCTGCGGAAAGCTTTCGGGAGGGTTTCGTAGGGCTTCGGAAGTTTGCGGAAAGCTTTCGGCTGGGTTTCGCAGGGCTTCGGAAGTTTGCGGAAAGCTTTCCGCAGAGTTCGCGGGGCGGCCTTGTGCATTTTTAATATTCCCCGAGACCCGATGTATCGGATAAATCCCTATCTTTGGGCAAGATAGGATGCGGTTCGGCATAAAAAATCAAGCAAGCTTGTTTTTTATACTCTTACCTTTCACTATCTTTGTGGCGTTTTTATCGAGAATTAGGAATAAAATTAATCAATATTTTACGAAAATGGCACAAGAAGACGTTTTTAAGAAACTTGTATCACATTGCAAGGAGTATGGTTTTGTGTTCCCCAGCAGCGAAATCTACGACGGACTGGGAGCCGTATACGACTACGGACAGAACGGTGTGGAACTGAAGAACAACATCAAGCAATACTGGTGGCAGAGCATGGTGCTGCTCCACGAGAACATCGTGGGCATCGACTCGGCCATCTTCATGCACCCTACGATCTGGAAAGCCAGCGGACACGTGGACGCATTCAACGATCCCCTCATCGATAACCGCGATTCGAAGAAGCGCTACCGCGCCGACGTGCTCATCGAAGACCAGATAGCCAAGTACGACGAAAAGATAAACAAGGAAGTGGCCAAGGCTGCCAAGAAGTTCGGCGACGCCTTCGACGAGGCCCAGTTCCGCTCGACCAACGCCCGTGTGCTGGAGCACCAGCAGAAGCGTGATGCCCTGCATGAACGTTATGCCAAGGCCATGAACGCCGGACCGGACCTGAACGAGCTGCGCCAGATCATCCTCGACGAAGAAATCGTCTGCCCCATCAGCGGTACGAAGAATTGGACCGAAGTACGCCAGTTCAACCTGATGTTCTCTACCGAAATGGGTTCTACGGCCGACGGTTCCATGAAGGTATATCTCCGTCCCGAGACGGCGCAGGGCATCTTCGTCAACTACCTGAACGTGCAGAAGACGGGCCGCATGAAAATCCCCTTCGGTATCGCACAGATCGGTAAGGCCTTCCGCAACGAAATCGTGGCCCGCCAGTTCATCTTCCGCATGCGCGAGTTCGAACAGATGGAGATGCAGTTCTTCGTAAAACCCGGCACAGAACTCGAATGGTTCAAGAAGTGGAAAGAAATCCGCCTGAAGTGGCACAAGGCCCTGGGCTTCGGCGACGACCACTACCGCTACCACGATCACGAAAAGCTGGCCCACTACGCCAACGCCGCTACGGACATCGAATTCCTGATGCCCTTCGGCTTCAAGGAAGTGGAAGGTATCCACAGCCGCACCAACTTCGACCTCTCTCAGCATGAGAAGTTCTCGGGCAAGAACATCAAGTACTTCGACCCCGAAACGAACGAAAGCTACACGCCGTACGTCATCGAGACCTCCATCGGCGTCGACCGTATGTTCCTCAGCATCATGTCTGCTTCTTATAAGGAAGAGCAGTTGGAGAACGGCGAAAGCCGCGTAGTGCTGAAATTGCCTGCTGCCCTGGCTCCGGTGAAACTGGCTGTGATGCCGCTCGTCAAGAAAGACGGACTACCCGAGAAGGCACGCGAGATTATCGACTCACTGAAGTTCCACTTCAACTGCCAGTACGACGAGAAAGACTCCATCGGCAAGCGCTACCGTCGTCAGGACGCCATCGGTACGCCCTACTGCGTTACCGTTGACCACCAGACGCTGGAAGACGGCTGCGTCACGCTGCGCGACCGCGACACCATGAAGCAGGAGCGCGTGGCCATCGCCGACCTCGACCGTCTGATTGCCGACCGTGTCAGCATCACGTCGTTGCTCAAGACACTTTGAGAATGGAGAATTGATAATTGATAATGAAGAATTCTATGAGAAGAATACGCAAGATCCTTTGCTTCCTGTTGCCCTTGGCTGCCCTGCTCTTAGCTTCGTGCGAGGAGGTGCAGGAGGCCAGCAAGTATGACAACTGGCAGGCGCGCAACGAGGCTTTCATCGACTCCATCGCCCGCGAGACGGGTGGTCTGATTATCGACTCGGAGGAGAAAGCCGCTGCTGTGGAGGTAGGCCGGCTGTTTGCCATTGCTACCACTGCAGGTACCATGTCGGGCGACCAGTATGTCTATTGCAAGAAGATTACAGCCAATCCCGACGGACGCCGTCCGCTCTACACCGAATCGGTATCTGCCTACTATTACGGCACACTGATTACGGGCGACCGGTTTGACGGAAACTTTACGGGTTACTCGGCCCTCGACCAGGGCACGCTGAACGCTACGGACAAGGCGCCGACCGAGTTCGATGCACCCAGCGAGTTTTCTGTCAGCGGCGTCATTGCCGGATGGACGGCTGCTCTTCAGCTGATGAAAACGGGCGAACGCTGGATGCTGTACATTCCCTATCAGTCGGGTTATGGTACGAGCGGTAGCGGAAGCATCTTGGGCTATTCGGCCCTCACTTTCGACCTCGATCTGGTAGAAGTGGTAGAAGACGAAGATTGAGACAACTTTTAGAAGTTGTACGGATAGAAAAAAGGCTTGCGGTAGCATCGATGCTGCCGGCAAGCCTTTCTCGTTTTCGGTAGGGAAGGGTTACCACCGTTTTTTCAGTTCCTTTGCCCAGATTTTGTAGCCTTTCTCGTTGAGGTGCAGGCCGTCGGTGCTCAGCTCTTTACGCAGGACGTGTGTCCCTTTCTCGGTGAAGAGCGGGAAGAGGTCGACGAAGTCAATCTGCTGTTCGTGGGCGAGCTTCTTCAGGCGGGCGTTTATTTCCGGCACGAGTTCGGTCTTGCCCGTCAGCAGGCGGTAGCGGCCGAAGCTTTCGTTGATGGGCAGCAGGCTTTGCAGGTGGAGCTGGGTCTGCGGCGACTCGCGGCGGATGCGTTCCACGGTGAGACGGATGAGGTCGGCGATGCTGTCGGCCGTCAGTCCGTGGGACACGTCGTTGATACCGATCATCAGGAACAGTTCGCACGGCTGTCCGGGCAGGATCTGGTGTAGGCGTCGGTAGACGCCCATCACCTCGTCGCCGATGATACCGCGGTTCACCACGTGTTTCCGTCCCAGCCGTTTGCCCCAGTCGCCTCCGTTTTCGGTCAGGCTGTTGCCCAGCATTACGATATCTTCCGTCGTAATGGGCGGCTCGTCCATGAATTGCAGGAAACGTTCGTAGTAGTGGGCGTGGTAGGGCGCCATGCCTTCCTGGTCGAGGATGGAGGCCGCCACGGCGTTCGATACCAGCGAGCGCAGGCGCACCACGCTGTGTCCGTCTTCGGGATGCACGGCGTTGATGAGCAGGATGACGCTCGTGTCCGTGTCAGGATCGATGACGATGCTGGTACCTGTATAGCCTGTGTGGCTGTAAGTGTTCGGGCTGAAGAGGTCGCCGTTGTTCGAAGCGTAGGCGGTGAAACTGTCCCAGCCCAGTGTGCGGCCGATGGAGGACACGGCGCGGGGAACAGTGCGCATGGCTTTCACACCCTGCGGACTCAGGATGCGCCGGCCATTCCACTCGCCACCGTTCTGGAGGGCAGCGCAGAGCACGGCGATGTCTTCGGCGCAGGAGAAGACACCTGCATTGCCGCTGATGCCTCCGTTCATGATGCGGGCCAGCGGGTCGTGTACTTGTCCGCGCAATACCTGTCCGTTGGCTTGCTGTTCGGTAGGAGCGATGAGGGAGGCCCATTCCGGCAATTCCTCGGTATTTATCCAGTTGCCTTTTTTATCTTGTGTGCAAGGCAGGTAATCGGTGTGCTTCATACCCAGCACGTCGAAAATGTGTTCGTGGGTGAAATCCCGGAGCGATTGCCCGCTGACGGTTTCCACGATGTGCTGCAGGGTGATGAAGTTCAGGCAGCTGTACTGGAAGTCGGTCTGCGGACGGAAATCGCGCGGGCAGGTGGCAATGTATTCCATCAGCGCCCCGGGGTTGAGGATGCCGTGTTCCTTGCTCAATTTCTGTACGTCAGCATAGGGTGGCAGGCCAGAAGTGTGCGTCATCAGGTCCTGGATGCGGATGACCTGCGTTTCCTTGCCGTCTTCGCTCTGCCAGTTCTGGAAGTCGGGGAGATAGAGATTTACGGGGTCGAGCATACGCAATTTACCTTGTTCAGCCAGAATCATGACACAAATCGCAGTAGACATGGACTTGCTGCACGAAGCCATGTCGAATACGGTAGCGGTGGTCATCGGTTCTACCTTAGGTACCAGGCTCTTATTACCATAGGCCTTCAGATAGGCCATCTTGCCGTGACGTACGACAGCCAGTACAGCTCCTGGTATTTCTTTTTGGGCGATGGCCTGGTTGATTGCCTCGTCGGCCCACAAAAGCCGTTGTGAGTCCATGCCGACCTGCTCGGGAACTACACGCTGGAGTGGTTGTGCACTAACGGCAGCAAATCCCAACAGGCAGGAGAGAATCAGACAAAGAGTTTTCATGAGGTCATGCATATTGGGTTATTGCTTTCCTTCGCGATAGGCATCTACGGCTTTCTTTACAGAACCGTGCATCAACAACAAGGCTTTGGCTTTTCCGTAGTCCAGACCGAGTTCTTCGACCAGCATACGGGTGCCGCGGTCCACCAACTTTTTGTTGCTCAGCTGCATGTTGACCATCTTGTTGCCTTTGACGCGCCCCAGTTGGATCATAACTGAAGTAGTAATCATGTTCAGAATCATTTTTTGTCCCGTACCCGACTTCATGCGCGAGCTGCCGGTGACGTATTCCGGTCCTACAATCATTTCGATGGGGACATCAGCCTCGGCAGCCATGGGCGAATCGGGATTGCTGGTGATACAGGCGGTCAGGATACCGTGTTCGCGGGCTTCGTGCAGGGCGCCAATGACGTAGGGGGTGGTACCCGATGCGGCAATGCCGATGACGGTGTCCTTGGTCGTGATGTTGCGTTCCACCAGTTCCTCCCAGCCGCGGTGAATGTCGTCTTCGGCATTCTCTACAGGATTGCGTAGAGCCGTGTCGCCTCCGGCAATGAGGCCGATAACCAGCGTGTTCGGCATGCCGAATGTGGGCGGTATTTCTGAAGCGTCGAGTACACCCAGACGTCCGCTGGTGCCGGCTCCCATGTAGAAGATGCGGCCACCCTGCTTCATGCGGGGTACAATTTGGGTCACTAGTTTTTCTATCTGCGGGATGGCCTTTTGTACGGCCAGGGCTACTTTCTGGTCTTCAGTATTGATATCTTCCAGTATTTCGCGGACAGACTTCTTTTCCAAGTCGTTGTAGAGCGAAGGTTGCTCTGAAATCTTGATGAATGCCATATTCTTGTATAATCGGTTAGTGGTTAATAGTTAACGGTGGTAGGCGATGAGGCCTTCCATAGGACTCTTGAGGATGGTGCCCAAACGGATGCCCATTTCGTCGGCAGCTTGTGCCAGCACGTCTTTGTAATAGTAGGCTACGGAACCGATGAAGTGGACTTCATGGCTTGTGTAATCATATTGCATGACGTTACGTTTCAGGAACGATTTGAAGCTGTTCAGGACGAGGTTATGTACGCAAGGTTCGTTAAGGTTTTGTGCCAGGAAGGGTGACAGGCTGGCCAGGAAACGGTTGGGGAACGGCTTGCGGTAGACGCGGTCGATGATGTCGGCTGGGGTCAGGTTGAACTGGCTGAGAAATTTCTCCTTCAGTTCCGGCGTCATCTGATTTTTTAGGATGTCGCCTACCAATAGTTTGCCCAGGCAGGCACCGCTACCTTCGTCACCCAGGATAAAACCAAGAGGAGATACGTTCTGCACAATCTTCCCGCCATCGTAGTAGCACGAGTTGGAGCCCGTGCCCATGATGCAGGCAATGCCTGCGTGGTGTCCGCACAGACTGCGGGCAGCGGCCAGCATATCGGTACTAACCTCTACTTGTTCCTTAACGTGTAGGTGTCGGAGAATGGCCCGGCGAACAGTTTCTATCTTATCTGGAAAAGCGCATCCTGCACCGTAGAAGTAGACTGCATCCAGTTCACTGGCCTGTAGCTGGGGCAGAAGAGCAGTCGCTATCTCGTTACTGATCTCTTCTTCACTTTGGAAAAAGGGATTGGTACCTTTCGTAAAAATCTGTTGGAGAACTTCTCCATGCTCGACCAAACACCAGTCGGTCTTGGTAGAGCCGCTGTCTGCTATCAGTATCATAGTAATAAAGTTTATATCTTAATATATATTTTTCTTTTGTACAGTTGGTATCCGATGCACCAGTTGATAGCGACGAATACCAGCGCATAAATCAGTGAGCCGCCAGTATCACCAAAAATCGGTTGCATTATCTTGTCGTAAAGCAGGCCGTGGATGGAAATGCTGCCATCACCCCAAGGCAGGTGGATGCTTCCGAACAGAATGCCCAACACACCGCCCAGCACGTACATGAACAATGGGTTCACGCCAAACGATTCGAAGAACAGGCTCCAGCGTTTATATCCCTTTACGTCAATAATCCAGATGAGCAGGGCCAGCAAGCTGGATGCCAGTCCACAGGTAGTAAGTACAAAAGTGGGCGACCATATCTTCTTATTGAGCGGGCATCCGTAGCTTAACAGTAAGCCGCTGAAGGTGAGAATGGTACCTACCAGGAACAGTTTGACGAGATGCGATTGGAGCACTTCTTCGCGGCTACGGCTGGCTGCATTCTTGTCGCCCAGCATCATATGGCCCACACAGAAGCCCAGCAGTACGTGAGCGATGGAGGGAATAGTACTCAGCAGGCCCTCAGGATCGATTCCGTTGTCTTTATACATATGGGCAGGGGTAAGTACGGCACGGTCTACGATGGACAGGATATTAGTTTCGTTGTAGGCAAAACCGTTGCCACACATCAGCAGAACAAAGTAGCCTACGAGGAGCGTGGCGATGAGGTAGGGGATGCGGCTATGCTTCATCGTAAGAGCCACGATGGAAGCGGCGCAGTAGCACAGAGCCAGGCGCTGCATGACGCCCAGAATGCGCATGCGGTCGAATGTCCATACCGATGCCCACAGGTTTTGCCCAAAGCTCAGCTCGTCGGGGGCAGAGGACCAGTAGTAGCAGAAACGCGAGAACCAGCCGATAGCCATACCGATGATAAAGATGACGACGGTACGTCGCAGAATCTTCCGGAGTGTGGCGTGGCTGTAAGTAAAATTGTATTTCTTCAATGAAATGTAGGTCGATATGCCCATGATGAACATGAAGAAAGGGAACACCAGGTCGGTTGGTGTCAACCCGTTCCACTCGGCATGACGCAGAGGAGCGTAGATGTGTCCCCATGAGCCAGGATTATTTACCAGGATCATGCCGGCGATAGTAATTCCTCGCAGAATATCAAGGGCGAGAATACGTTTGCTGTTGGTTTGCTGTTGGGTCATAATGATTGTTCCTCCTTTTTGTCTTTAGCGGTTGTACATTCATCTACCAGATAGGCTATCGATACATATGGGATGCCAGAATTAGTGGTCAGGCCGATCTCACACGTGCGGCTATTGCTGTAACCTATCTGGATATTGCGTTCTTCTATTTGCGGACGGAGTTTACGCAGAGCATAGGCATTCAGTTCAGGATGCGTAAAACCACGGTCGCCTGCGAAACCGCAGCAACCCACTTCCTCGGGTACGAATACCTGCGTAGAACATAGACGAGCCAGGGAGATGAGCGTATCGGCCAGCCCCATCTTACGCATGGAGCACGTGATGTGTAGGGCTACGGGGCGGTCGACGGGTTTGAACACAAGACGGGAACGAAGGAAGGTGTAAATGAACTCAGCCGGCTCGTAAAGCTTCATGCGGTGAATGGTTTCGCGCATACGGTGGAGACAGGGACTTTGGTCGCAGAGTACGGGGTATCGTCCTTGTTCGCTAGCTTCCCATAAAGCCTCTTCCAATTCGTGCGTTTTGCGATCGGCGATGTCCATCATTCCTTTGCTTTCCCAGATGGTACCGCAACACAGTTTCTCCATCTCTTTTGGGAAGATGACACGGTAGCCTGCCTTATGGAGCAGGGCCACCATCTTGTTGACCAGTGCTTGCTCGACTGGTGATTTACGGGCAAGTCCCATGGTCTGGTTGATGCAACTGGGGAAGTAAACGACAGCTTCACAGTCTTCTCTTTCGTTAGAAGGTTGAGGCTGTTCTGGTTTGAATGCTTTTGGCATTGCCGGTGACCATTGTGGGATACCCAGGAGAGTGTGCATGCCATGTGTCAGTTTGCTCATGGCAGAGGTGCCCAGTATGACGTGGGCAGTATCGGCCAGGGTGAGTACGGGACGTAGTGCACCTTTGATGCCGGCAAAGTGGCGGGAAGCATAGTTCCCTGCCTTGTAGCCAAGACTGTCAGGAGGCAGGAGGCGTTGACGTACAAGATGAGTCAAATCGCCTGTATTGATGCTCATAGGACACGACATTGAGCAGAGTCCATCGCCTGCACAGGTTTGGTTACCCAGGTAATGATATTGTTTCTCCAGCAGGGCAAGACGTGCCGGGTCATTGCCTTCCTGACGCAGACGAGCCAACTCACGTTGGATAACGATGCGCTGGCGCGATGAGAGGGTGAAGCCGCACGACAGGCAGTTTACTTCACAGAAGCCACATTCAATGCAGCGGTTGATTTTTGATAATGAGGCATGACCTTTGTCATCTGTTATCATTGGCAATGGCTTGAAGTGCTTCAGGTGACATTTGGGATCATCATTGAAGATGACACCGGGATTGAGCAGGCCTTTGGGGTCAAAGAGCTGCTTCACGGATTTCATCACCTCGTAGGCCTCGTCGCCCCACTCGTAACGAACGTAGGGGGCCATGTTGCGACCTGTGCCGTGTTCGGCCTTCAGGGAGCCGTCGTACTTGTCTACCACCAGCGTCTTGACGTCCTCCATCAGTGCCTCATAACGGTCCACTTCCGCTTGGGTAGAGAAGCTTTGATTGAGGATGAAGTGATAGTTTCCCTCTAGTGCGTGTCCGTAGATGCAGGCGTCGTCGTAGCCGTGGCGGGCGATGAGGGCCTGCAGGTCAGCGGTGGCTTCGGGTAGGTCTTCGATATGGAAGGCCACATCTTCGATGAGGCAAGTGGTGCCGGGACGGCGCGTGCCTCCCACGCTGGGGAAAATGCCAGAACGGATGGCCCAGTATTTACCGTACTCTGTCGGGTTGTCGGTAAAGTACACGGGGATGTAGGTACGGAAGGCTGAGAGCGTTTGCTCAATGGTGGCAATGCGGGTCTTCAGCTCTTCGGGCGTGCGGGCCTTGGTTTCGGTCAATACGGCGGTGAGGCCCGACGGGTCGGTGACTTCTCCTTTATACTTTATGTATATAGGGTCGTCTACGGACGACAGGCTTTTGTAGTCCAGCAGCTCTGCACCCTTCACAATCCACTCTTCCTTCGAATCGGTCTGTTTCTTCATAGCTACTACTGCACGGCATGCCTCGCGGATGTCCGTAAAGTAAACCATTGCGCTGGCCTTATAGGGGTAGTCGTACTCGGTGCGCATGGTTACTTGCGAGAGGAAGGCCAAGGTACCTTCGCTGCCTACCATCAGGTGGGCGATGATGTCGAATGGGTCATCGAAGCAGACGAAGGGCAGGAGGTTGAGGCCTGTGACATTCTTGATGGCATATTTGTAACGGATGCGCTCCAATAGCTTGGGATTGGCATGGATGCGATCGCGCAGGTGGCAGATGCCTCGGATAAAGTCGCGATGCGTTACTTCGAAGCCGGCGCGGCTTATAGGATCGCCTGTGTCGAGTACCGTACCGTCGGCCAGAATGATGCGGGCCGAGAGCATTACGCGGTCGCTGTTGGCATGCGTACCACAGTTCATACCCGAAGCGTTGTTCATTACGATGCCACCTACCATAGCACTCTTTACCGACGCTGGGTCGGGGGCAAACTTGCGTCCGTAGGGAGCCAGTAATTCGTTGACGCGTTGTCCTACGATACCGGGTTGGAGAGTAATCTGGTTACCATCAGGGCTGATGGAATATTGTTCCCAGTGTTTCCCAGCGACGATGAGGATAGAATCGCTAATGGACTGACCGGAAAGGCTTGTACCCGCGGCACGGAAAGTGACGGGCAGTTTCAGGCGGTCGGCTAGACGGAGCAGCTCAGACACTTCGTATTCGCTGTCCGAACGGACGACTATCTGCGGGACGAGGCGGTAGAAGCCAGCATCCGTGCTCCAGGCCAGGCATCGCAGTTCGTCAGTATAGATCCGCTCCTGCGGGATGAAGCGCAAGGCTTCGTGCAGGAACGATAAATAAGGTTCTTTCATATCATTGTCTTTTTAGACTTATCGGTATAAGTAATACTTTTTAGACAGTCGGCGGAAACTCTCCACGTCCTTTTCCCAGTAGGGCCGTATGTCCTCCCAGCGATTGGTCTTCGTGAAGCGTTCGCGTATCTGGCGCGAACCGCATACCTTGTCGAACATTGCGAAGCGGCCCTTGTCGGCATGGTCGAAGACGGCGCGGTCGGGCCACAGACGGGCTACTTCCTGCATTACGAGGAACTGCAGGGGGCTGAGCGGCGCGCGGGCGTAGTCGGTGATGTGCACCTGTACGCCTTGCAGTTGCTGTCCCTGTCCTACGCTGTAGAAGGGCTTCAGGTAGATGGGGCGGAAGATGACGCCGGGCACGTGCAGGGCGTTCAGTGCGTCGGCTAGCTTGTCAGCCTCGGCCCAAGGAGCAGCGAACATCTGGAAGGGGATGGTGTAGCCCACGCCGATGGACATGTAGCCCAGTTCTCCTAGGATGCCGCTCACGGGGTAGAAGAAGGCCGAGTGAGGGTGTGGAATGTGGGGTGACGAGGGAATCCATTGCAGTCCCGTGGCCGTGTAGTCCATGCGTCGCTTCCAGCCCTTCATCTTGATGACCGTCAGATTGCACTGCACACCGCCCGTCAGCATCCGTTCACCGTTGAGCATCAGGGCCAGCTCGCCACAGGTAAGGCCATAGACGTAGGGTATCTTGAATTGGCTGACGAAGGAGATGCAATCATCCTCCGTCAGGTTGCCTTCTACTTTCAGTCCGCCCAGCGGGTTGGGGCGGTCCAGCACGATAAGCTCCTTGCCGTTTTCGGCAGCGGCTTCCATAGCTAGTCCCAGCGTGCTGATATAGGTGAATGAGCGACAGCCGATGTCCTGAATATCATATACCAGCACATCGACGTCCTTCAGCATCTCAGGCGTGGCCTTGCGCGTTTTGCCGTAGAGCGAATAGACGGGCAAGCCGGTGGCGGGGTCACGCTGGTCGGATACGTGGTCGCCTGCATGTACGTCGCCGCGCACACCGTGTTCCGGTCCGTAAAGGGCCATGAGGTTGACGTTCGGCGCTTCGTGCAGGATGTCGATAGTGGAGCGCAGTTCGTTGTCCACGCCCGTAGGGTTGGTGATGAGTCCCACACGTTTACCCTCCAGGTAACGGAAATTCTGTGATTTCAGTACTTCAATCCCTGTTTTGATGTGTATTTTCTGAGCCTGTGCGCCGAGGGAGAGGCACAGGAAGAGGAGCAGGAGAGTCTTCTCAAGCCTTACTCCGGATGTAAGTATATTCTTTCTATTCTTGTTCATGGTCGTCCTATTCTATAATAATGATAATCTGTTTTCATTTCTTTCCATATTCCGGATCAATCTTCCTGTCCACGAAGAAGGTGACGATGACCGTGGCAATGCAGCACACCATTACCAGCCAGAAGAAGTCCGTGTATCCGATGGCTTCCTGTATATATCCGGCGAACATGCCCGGTATCATCATGCTCAGCGCCATAAAGGCTGTGCAGATGGCATAGTGCGAGGTCTTGAACTCGCCTTCGGAGAAGTACATCATGTAGAGCATATAGGCCGTGAAACCGAAGCCGTAACCGAACTGCTCGATGGCAATGGCGGTGGAAATGATGACTACGTTGTCAGGCTGGGCGATGGCCAGGTAGACAAACGTCAGGCACGGCAGAGTCATGCAGCCAGCCATCCACCAAATGGACTTCTTCAGGCCGAGGTGTGAGGCGAACAGTCCGCCCAGGATACCACCCAGGGTGAGGAAGATGACGCCGATGGTACCATATACGATACCCACTTCGGCGGTGGACAGCTCCAGTCCGCCTGATGCCTTGGAAGCTACGAGGAAGGGCATGCACATCTTGATGAGGAACGCCTCCGGCAGGCGGTAGAGCAGCATGAACACGATGGCCAGCAGGACGCCCGGTTTGGTGAAGTAGGTGGCGAAGGTACGTCCGAACTCCCGGAAGATGGCTTTAGCACTAGCAGTACCGGCTGCCAGCGTGGGTTTATCTGAAGCGGGCTTGGGTATCACGAAGATATGATAGAACGTTACCAGACTGAACAGAACAGCGGTGACAAGCATCGTGATGGTCCACGACAGAGGAATGTCTTTCGTCTTCAGCTCGATGGCACCGGCAATGGCCACGAGTACGCCCTGACCGAAGATGGAGGCCAGACGGTAGAACGTGCTTCGAATGCCTACAAAAGCGGCTTGGTCACTTTGCTTCAGCGCCAGCATGTAGAAGCCGTCGGCGGCAATGTCGTGGGTGGCCGAGGCGAAGGCAGTGATGATGAACAGGACCAATGTGAAGGTGAAAAGGCTGATATGGGTCGTGCCGGCAGCGATGTCTGTTTCGTTCGGCCGCGGGATGGCCAGCGTCAGCAGGATGAAGGCGGCGGACATCAGGACCTGCATGGCTATTGTCCACCAGCGCTTGGTTTTGATAATGTCTACAAACGGGCTCCAGAAGGGCTTGATGGTCCACGGCAGGTAGAGCAGGCTGGTAAACAGGGCCATCTCCCCGTTGGGTACGCCCATCTTGGTGAACATCATCACGGAGATGTTGTTCACGATGAAGTAGGGAATACCTTGGGCAAAGTACAGGGTGGGGACCCACGCCCAAGGACTAATATTTCTTGTCTGTAAGTTCATGATTCGTATGTATGTTTATTTATGAATAGATTTTCTCTAAGTTAGCTCCGATATAGTAGTGCAGCAATATCTCGTCGTACTTGTAGCCCTGTTCGCCCATGACGGCAGCGCCTATCTGACAGAGACCTACGCCGTGTCCCCAGCCGGCTCCGATGAGGCTGAAGCGTCCAGGGATACCTTCAGGCGAAAGATCGTGCTTGTTCACCACGAAGGCCGAGCTGTAGAGGTGCGAGGGCGACAGCGTGCGACGTATCTCCAGCTCCTTGCCAATGGTCAGGGTGCGTTTGGTGCCCACAATCTTCAGCTTCCATAGTCGTCCGCTAGTGCCGCGGGCTACGGGTACGAGGTCGACGATCTGTCCGTAATCCACGCCCGAACGCTTTAGGATGAGGGCCGACAGTTCTTTCTGTGTGTATTCCACCCGCCAACGGTAGAAGTCGGTTGTCTCCTGGTCGTAGTTGTTAAGTACCTGCGAGAGAATATGCTTGTCCGTGGTGTTGCAGAAGGCCTCGGGCGAGGTGCGTATCCAGCGGTCGGCTTCTGCTTCGACGGTGAGGTCGGGCAGGGCGGAGTCTGGGAGAGTGGTCTGGCCCTGACGGATGCGGCGGTCGAGCTGCTTGCGCAGGTAAGGGTAGGGCGTGTCTTCCCAGCAGTACTGGAACTCTTCGAAGGCGCCGCCGCAGCATTTGGAGAAGCGGGCGTCGCAGATTCGGCCGTCGGATGTCAGCACTTGTCCGCGGGTGGCTCGGATGGCCTGGCGCACGATGTCGGTCGAGGCGCGGGTGATGCCCTGGTAGCGCTGGCAGTGGTCGTCGGCGCAGACGTCGAAGCGGGTGTGGTCTTCGCGGTCGAACCATCGGATGAGTTCGTCGTCGGTTTGCGTGCAGGCCGAGTAGTCTGTATGTTTGGATGCGATTTCCTTGTTCTTGTTGATTTGGGCCAGCAGCCAGCTCCTCGAAATCACCGCATGGGCCTTCAGCAATTCCAGCGAGGCGGTGGCACTCATTTCGCTGGAGATGACGCTCGTCAGGTAGTCTTCCACGCGGATGACGTTGACGGCGGTCAGGTGATTGTCCTCGACGATGATGCGCAGGGCGCCCTGGAAACGCTGGTCTTCTTTGCGCTCCCAGTGGAAGTTGATTCCGATGGTAACGCCGTGCAGCTCGAACGAGGCCGTCGGTTCGTCTTCGGGCTCGAAGAGCAGTTCGTTGTAGAGGCGGCCTTGCCACAGGATGCGGCCGTGGTCGAAGGTGACGGTCTGATGACCGTCGACCTTCCGGCCGTCTTGCTGGTAGGGAGTCAGCAATGTAAATTCTATTTGGGGGTCGAATACGATTCCGACGTGTACGTAGGGTTCGTTCATGGTATCTCGGTTTCTCATTAATGGATTGCGTTACGGATGTGCTCCTTCACCCGGGCGAAGGCTTCGGGCGAAAGACAGACCTCACTCAGGATTTGCGCCACGTCGTCGGCGGTGATTTTCTGGAAGTCCTGCTCGACGGGGGTGATGAACACGCCGCCGAGGTCGACCGACGCGGGGCTGCTGAGCAGGCGGGCGTCGCCTTCGGCCGTGTAGCAGGCGGGGCGGTGTTTGGCGCGGGGGAAGACGAAGACCGTCCAGCGAGCGGACTCGTAGAGGGCCAGAACGTTCATCATGGGCTCTTCGTCGCCCTCGGGCACGGGCAGGGCCTGATAGATGGCCTGGAAGAGGCGGCAGGCTTCACGGGCGTCGTCGGTGTCGATGACAAGCGTCGTGCGCGGGGCGTCGGCCAGGCTGTAGAGCGTGGCGTGGTCGGTCTGCACCACCGTCTCGTCTGTCCGCATGCGCCAGTCGGCCTCGATGGGCATGAAGCCGCGGCTGCCCGCCTGGAAGTGGGCATGGTCGGGGGCGGAGGCGCCGCAGCGCGGGCCGTTGTAGAAGATGGTGAAGTCCGTCAGCTCACGGGCCAGCTCCAGCATGTCGGCAAAGCGGCAGGCGATGAGCTGGGGCACGTGGTCGGTCTCGGGCACGGTGAGGTGGCGCGGGAAGATGGGGAAGGGGTTCACCAGCAGTTCGTAGTGTCCCAGGAAGGGGATGCCTTCCTGCTCCGCGGGCCGGTTGGCGGCGCAGAGGAAGCAGCGACGTTCCTTGATGGACCGGGCGTCGACCTTGGCGCCGGAGGAGACGATGCGGGCGGGGTTGAACTGCACTTTGTAGGGCACGCCGCGCACGTCCAGTTCCTTGACGCGCACGCCCGCGAGGGCGTCGTAGCTGCGGCGCGCCGTTTCCCAGGCGGCGAGCTGGCGGTCCAGCAGATGATGTACGTTTTCGTTCAAAGTTGTCATAGTTCCTGTTCTTTTATTATTAGTTAGGGGCTGCCTATCCCGATAGTCTACCCTTCCGAGGCGTCGGACGGGTAGAAAATCCCGATAGTCGGCCTTCCGAGGCGTCGGACGGGTAGAAAATCCCGATAGTCGGGCCTTCCGAGGCGTCGGATGGGTAGAAAATCCCGATAGTCGGGCCATCCGAGACGTCGGACGGGTAGAAAATCCCGATAGTCGACCCATCCGAGACGTCGGATGCCTTGCCTGTCCCGATAGGCTACCGGTTCAGCGCGATGCGTGCCTGTAGCTCCCAGGTGCGGATGCGGTCCTTGTAGAGGTTGTGGGCGTTCATCTTCACCACGTCGAGTGAGGCGTCGGAGTTGTCGTCCCAGCGGCGGCAGAGGTAGACGACGTCGTAAACGCGGCCTATCTGGAAGCGGCGCGAGAAGGCGAGGCCCAGCGCGTAGTCTTCGCCGTAGCTGGTGTTGGGCACCTTCACCTCGCGCAGCACGGGGGTGTAGAAGGCTCGGGGCGCTCCCAGGCCGTTGATGCGCAGGGCGTTGTTGCGGCCGTTTTCGGGCGTCCATTCGCGGTGGTCGATGATGCCGGGCGGAATCATCTGCATGTCGAAGTTGGTCATCATGTACGTGCCTACGACCATTGCGCAGTTCTGCTCGTAGAAGGCGCGCACCATCGTGGCCAGCGTGTGCTCGTCCTTGTAGACGTCGTCGCTGTCCAGCTGTACGGCGAACTTGCCGCAGCACGGGTGGTGTACGCCCAGGTTCCAGCAGCCGCCGATGCCCAAGTCGTTGCGCTCGGGGATGAGGTGGATGAGGCGCGGGTCACTGTTGAACTCGTCGATGGCTTCGGTGGTGCCGTCGGTGGAGTGGTTGTCGATGACGATGAGGTTGAACTTGAAGTCGGCCTGCTGCGAGAGCACCGAGCGGATGGCGTCGCGGATGGTGCGGATGCGGTTGCGCACGGGGATGATGACGGACGCTTCGTATTCGAAGTCGCCGCGGTCGAACTCGATGTGTTCGAACTCCGGCTTCAGGTAGCCGCCCACTTCCTTCAGGTGTTCGGTGCAGGCTGCTTCCATCTCCAGTTGGCGGTTGCGGTTCTTCGGATCCACGTAGTCGAAGATTTTCTCGCCGCTGCGGCGGGTGTCGTTCTCCACTTCGGTGTAGAGGTATTCGTTGATGTGTACCAGCTCGCCGCGTTGCGACAGCTTCAGGCGCAGGTCGTAGAGCCCGGCGAAGCGGTAGTCGGCCTTCATACGGGCGGCAGCTTCCTTCAGGGCGGCGGTGCGGAGCAGGAGCACGGAGCCGAAGTCGAAGTCGTCGCGCAGCGAGCCTTGCTGGTAGTCGATGACGGGGGCGATGGTCTGCAGGCCGTCCTTCAGCTGGTAATGGTCGGCGTAGGCCATGGCGGCGCCGCTGTCTTCCAGGATGCGCATCATGCGCTCCAGGGCGAACATGCCCAGGCTGAGGATGGTGTCCTTGGTGTAGAGCAGGGTGTAGGGGGCTTCAGCCTGTGCGGCGATGGCTTTCAGGCTCTGGCTGCCGAAGGGATCGGCGGCGGAGAGGAAGCCGCAGCCTGCGGGCAGGGCAGCGGGCGCTTCGGCGCCGAAGAGGGTGATTTGTCCGGTCTGGCCGGTGGCTTGCAGGCCTTCAACGGTTTGTACGATGTCACTGTTTCCGGTGTAGAGGAGATAGCTGTCAATCAGTTTCATGATCGTTATTTTTTAGCGGTTATACATTTCTTATTTCTTGGCTTGCAGCAGCGTGACGGTACCGTCCGTGCTGCTGACCAGCACGCGCTGACCTTCCAGTGGAACGACGGTGTTGATGAGTGAGTTGCCTATCTTGTGCTGCCATATAATGCTGCCTGTCTTTCCGTCCAAAGCGCACACCAGTCCGTCGTTGGTACTGGCGTAGACGATGCCGTCCTTTTCGGGCAGCATGGAGGGGGCGTGCTCGTAGCCGAAGCCGGCGTTCGTGGCCCAGAGTTGACGGGCTTCACCACCCTGCGTTGCGTAGCAGACGATGCTGTCGTTCATGGTCTTGGCGTAGACGCGCTGTCCGTCTTCAGACAGGCCGACGCTCTCACGCACCTGTGACTGGAAGGTGCGCCAGACGGTTTTCCCCGTCCGAAGATCGATGGCGGTCAGTGCACGTTTGGGATCGGCGATGAACACTTTGTCGTCAGCCTCCACGGGCCATACGGCGGCAGGCGAGTAGTGCATGCCCGACAGGCCGTGTGTCCACTTCCAGCACTCGCGTCCCGTCTGTCGGTCGAGGGCGTAGAGCGTGTTGTCCCACGCGCCGAAGATGACTTTGCCGTCCGCCAGCAGCGGGCGTGTTTCAATATAACCCTGCACGTCGGTGCAGGCCCAGAGCAGCTTGCCGCTCTTCAGGTCAATGGCGCGGAAGGTGTGGTCACTGGCACCGATGTAGGCCGCACCGTCGGCGATGGCTGCGGCTCCCAGCACGGGTGCCGAGGCTTCGAGCGTCCAGAGCAGTTTGCCATCCGTGGCGTTCACGCCGTAGACGCGCTTGTCGGCCGAGCCGAACACTACTACGCCTTCTGCTACGGCCGGAGTGCCCACGATGCGTCTTTCAGCGGTGAAGCTCCACAGACGTTTGCCTTTTTTCAGGCTGTAGGCGGTCAGGCGGCCCAGATCGTCGGCAACGAACACTCGTTCGCCGTCCGTGGCAGGCGAGCAGTAGATGCCTACACCGGTCTGCATCGTCCAGGCGGCTTTCACCTGCGGATACGCTTGGTTGACGGAATAGTCAGGGTATTTTTCGGCTCTTCCCTGATGGTCATAGTAGGAATGCGTGAGCGAAAGAGCGGCCCATTGCTGCTTTGGTTCGCCGATGCGTTGGGTGAAAACGCGGATGGAATCCGGCCCCACCTCGTAGATGCCATAACCCGGCTTGCCGTCTGCGTCGCGCAGGTTGCTGCGCATCAGGATGCCTGGCAGGCCGTCGTAGCTCAGCTGGCGGTTGCGATGGTAGTGTCCTCCGATGAAGAGACGGACATTGTAGGGGCGCACGGCGTCGGTCACGTCATACCAGTTGTCCACGTCGCCCTCCAGCATGGGGTAGTGTGTGACGAGGATGACGGGTGTGTCCTTGCCTGCCTTCTCCATTTCATCGGTCATCCAGCGAATATCTTGCGGCACTACATGTCCGTAGGCCATGCGCATCAGCGGTCCCGAGTTGAAGCCAAGGAAGAGGAAGCCCTTGTGCATGAACTTGAAGCGTTCGCCACCGTAAATGTCGGCGAAGGCCGTACAGCCCGATTCGCTCCACTTCGTCTCGTGGTTGCCCAAGACGACGTGGTAGGGCGCTTTCAGCAGATCGAGGCACGACTTGACGCGCTCCATGCAGAGGCGATCTCCATTGTCGGTCAAGTCACCCGTTACCAGCACAAAGTCGATGCTGTCCGTGGCGTTGATTTGGGCGACGGTGCGCAGCAGGTCTTCGGTCGGGTTGGGGTTCCCGGGTGCGAAGTGGATGTCCGTAATCTGTGCGAAGCGGAAGAATCTGTTTTGGGCCTGCATCGTCAGCGGGGCGAGGCAGGCAAGCAGTAGTAGGAGGATGAGCCAATTTCGTTTCATAATCTGTTCAGGTTTTGTTTGGGATCATTTATTGTTCTCCGTCGTCGAAGAAAGTCAAGATGGCTTCCATCAGGCGGTTCCGTTCTTCAGCTGTGCGGAGGGTTTCGAAGGGAAAACCTAAGACGCAGGTCTTGTAGGTACCTTTGTAGGCGACACCGGCGCTGAGGTTGTTTTCCGAGTAACGCATGAAGGTGCAGGCATCAGGTGAGGCCGGTTCGATGGCGTCAGGGGCTTCCACCACGTAACAATCTGCGTTCAGTTCGTTGTGGAAACGATAGTCACCGTTCGGCTTGCCAAAAGGAGAGGCAACGCTCTTGACACGTCCTTCGGCGGCAGCTAGGTTGACACGCCATTGGTATTTCAGCACCTCGGTGGCAAACTTCTGGTCGGCCTTGTTGGGCTGTGTCAGGCGGTTGTTCCACAGATCGGTCCCGACGTAAGAACCGGAGACGAAGAGGTTTCCGCCCTGCTGGCAGTAGGCGGTGATGGCCTGCTGCATGGGCTGGCTGAAGGTTTTGAACTTCAACGGTTTCACGCCGCCACGTCCCATCTTGGTTTGGCATTCCTTGCCCAGGATGAGATCGGCGTAGGCGTAGTCGTTCATACTTACGGAGCCTTCCTCCACCGTTTCGTCGCTGCATGATACGAAAGAATAACCAGCCTGGAGAATAGCTGCACCATGTATGGCGGGGTAGTCGAATGTATTTCCTGCAATAACTTGCGTTTCATAGTTGCCGTAGCTGTCGCCGAAGCCTGAAGCATCGTCGTCCATCCAAGGAATTGTGCGGCGGAATTCTTTCATCTTGCCGATGTAGCTGATGTCTTTTACGTAGGGGACGCCGTGGTCAACATCGTCGAGGAAGCCTGCCAGCAGCGTGTCTGCGGGGGCAGGCGCCACGAAGTCTGCGGGTGCGCTGATACGATCGAAGCCGTTAATTACCAGTACTGTACCCTTAGGTTGGAAGGCGCGACCGGCAGAAAGAATCTCGGAGGGGAAGCTCTCGCCGCCCTTGTTCACAGCTGTTACCTTAAAGCTGCAAACGACTCCTGTGGGGAGAGTTGTACGATAGCTGTTCTTGTCGACTAGTACACCGTTGTCGAAATCGCCGTCGCCGATGCGAGTGTAGACGATGTATTTCTCGGCATTGGCTGTCGGCTCCAGCGGGTCGGCTACGGGCTGCCAGGTGAGCTCGATTTCGTTCTCGCTTACGTTGCGGATGGCAAAGTGGTCGACAGGTAGCGGTTGTACGACGTAATCCATGTGATATTGTGAGCAGATAAACTGTAACATGCCCTTATAGACGGCACGGCTCACGGTAAAGCGGAAACGCGGATCGAGGCCGTAGCGCATGTCGGCGAAGTTCTGATGGGAGAGAAGTTCGAGCAGCATGGTGGGGACGCGTGGCACGCGTGCTTCGAAGTAGGATTGGTTCCACATGCCGCGGCGACTCCATTTCGGCTCGTAGAGCGTGCGGACGTCGCGGACGATATTCGATTGGATGAGATCGGTCAGGTCGTGTGACAAGTAGCGGGAAGCCCCGTTGGCAAACACGCCGTTGTAAGCATCTGTCTGATAGATGCCCAAAGTGCCGATGATAGAGTCGTTGAATGTGGTGCCTGCATCAGAATGGAAGGCGAAGGCCAGGTCGATGGGGATGTTCAAGCCTTTTTCGTTTGGATTGACAGAAGATCCTCCAGCCAGATAGTTCACCCAAATACCACGACATTTGTAGTCGTCGGTATAGTCGTTCTGTCCGTTGCTTTCAGAATAGATACTATCGGGTATGCCGGCCCATTGCAACCAGTAGCGGGCAGCTTCACAGAAGCGTGGATAGCCACTGGGTATAGCGGGGATATCGGCTGAATGCTGTATCACTTCTTGTTGCTTCTGTCCGTTGTCCGTATTGGCGGCCTTGTCCGAACTTTTCAGATTCTCGGTACTCCCTTTATCCGAAAGGCTACGGGCGATGTTGCCCATACCTCCGCCAATCTTTACGGCATCGGCAGTGATGATTTTGCCTGCTTTGGAGCTGCGGTTGCTCAGCACTACTTTATAGCAGTTGTGCTTGCCTGCGTCGAAGCTGAACGTGCCCAGATAGATCCAGGTACCTCCACCCATCTGCTGGTTCACCTTGAATTGGGTACTACCGCCCTTGTGGTAGACGGTATAGAGAGCCTCGTCTGTACTGTTGGGCAATGTCTGATAGGATACATAGACGGCATATTGACCGCTTTGAGGAATATCGGGTATCCATTCAGCGGTACTTTCCTTTCCTTTCTTGATGGTTTCGGTCATGCGATAGGTACCTTCCTTGAAAGGATTGGTGAAGTCGGTGTATAGTGTGTGCAGGTGTGCGAAGCCTTCTCCTTGGCCTTGGGTCCATACTTTATCGCCATTCGTTTCTGTATAGAGGGAGGCTCTGGCCAGATAACCGTCGTTGTCCACGATGACTTCTTCGTGCTGGCAATCACGTTCGCGGGGGAGTAGTACGTTGGCACCCGCATTCTCGAGCATGGGGACGAGGAAGGGGAGTACGTAACTCTGCGTGTAGAGGTCTTCTACCGTCTGGAAGATGCGTGCACGTTGCCACTCCCAGCGTGTCAGCTTCTGCTCGTAGTAGAAACCATGGCTTTGCCAGAGCGCGATGTGGCGGTTGTGGAGTCCATTGGTGGGCGTATAGGCTTCGGATACTCTGGTCACTAATGGCTTGTCGACCGCGGGTGCAAAGGTTTTGGCTTTCTTGTCGGGCTTGTTGCGCAAGGCTTGAGGAATGAGCTCTTCGATGCGTCGTTTGTTGGTATATATCTCCAGCTTGTGCGAAGCAAATTCGGCGGGAAGCATATGTTGTACGCCGTCGTATATTTCGGCCACGTTGTCTTCTCGAAAAGGAATGTAGGCGCAATTCATGTTGGCAAAGAGTTGCAAGGTCTTTCCGCTGACGGCTATGGAGTCGATTTGGATGCGTCCTATCGAAACTTCCTTTCGAGCAATGTCGTCCAGGTATTTTCCGATGTGTTGTCGGATATCCATAGAAAGCTCTTGTGCACTTCCTGCCTGTGGAAGGAGGGAAGCGGCGAAGAGAGCAAGCCAGATATATTGTTTTGCTTGCATAGTGGATTGGAGTTAAGTTAATTATAACGGTTTTTATTGTTTTGAATAAGCAGGCAAAGTCCAAGGGCTGTAATCAGTGCATTGATGATGAGCAGTTCGAAGCTGATCTGATAGCCGCCGAACCAGGCCTCGCTATGGCTTTGCAGAATGTAGCAGAGGATGGGCGAAGCAACGGCCACCAGCGGTACCCATCGGTCGTGGACAGGCTTCTTGCAGGCCATGCCGAAGATGAACATGCCGAGGATGGGGCCGTACGTGTAGGCGGCAAGGCTATAGACGGCGTTGATGGCACTGTCGTCGTTCAGTTCATAGAAGATGACGATGACAATCACCATGAGCAGCGACATGATGAAATGCACCAGTTTGCGTGTCAGGGTCAGGTCTTTGTCGTTTTGTTTCTCGTTTGCCTTCAGGATGTCGATGGTGAACGAGGTGGTGAGCGCCGTCAGGGCGGAGCCGGCGGCAGAATAGGCAGAAGCTATCAGCCCAATGATGAAGATGATGCCAATAAAGAGCGGAAAGTCTTCGCTCCATGCCACTTTGCCGAACAGGGCGTCGCCTGCTATCGGGCCTTCCTGGCTCAGGTTGGTGTCGGCATACATGTAGAGCAGCGTACCCAATACGAGAAACAGGCCGATGACGAAGATTTGGATAAACGAACTCAGAATCATGTTCTTCTGCGACTCGCGGAAGTTCTTGCAGCTCAGGGTGCGTTGCATCAGGTCCTGGTCGAGGCCTGTGCAGGCGATAATCATGAATACGCCGGCGATGAACTGCTTCCAAAAGTAGCGGCCGTCGTTGGGGTCGTCGAAGAAGAACAGTTTGCTGGTGGGGTGACTGGCCACGGCCGCAGGAAGCTCGCCGAAACTAATCTGCAGGTTATTGGCGATGACCACGATGCAACTGATGACAGACACGACGAGGCAGAGGGTTTTCAGAGAGTCTGTCCAAATCAAGGACTTCACGCCGCCTTGGAAAGAATAGAGCCAGATGAGCGCTACTGTCAGCACCACGTTGAGAGAGAACGGCACGTGCAGGGGAGCGAACACCAGCGTTTGCAACACGACGCACACCACAAAGAAGCGGACAGAAGCCCCCAGCATCTTGGATACGAAGAAGAACCACGCCCCTGTACGGTAGGAGGCCAATCCGAAACGACTTTCCAAGTAACCATAGATGCTGACAAGGTTCATCTTGTAAAACAAAGGTATCAGTACGAGTGCCACGAGGATAGAGCCTACAAAGAAGCCCAGCACCATCTGCATGTAGGAATATCCGCCCGCCAGTACGGCTCCGGGCACGGAAATGAAGGTCACGCCCGAGATGGTAGCTCCAATCATGGCCAGTGTCACCATGTACCAGGACGACTTGCGGTTGCCTGTAAAGAAGCCGGCATTGTCAGCCTTGCGCCCTGTTATCCAAGAAATGATGAATAGCAGTGCGAAGTAGCATGCGATGGTAGCGAGTATGATCCAAACGGTAGTCATATTTAGTATTCTTTTGTTCTTGTTTGGGAAAGCATCGTTTTCCTGGTCGGAAAACAGTGCTTTCGGGTTGAAAAAACAATGCTTTCTCTTTGGTTATTCTTCGTAGAGCAAATAGGGCTTTCGCTGTTCCTTGAATCTCTTCACGTCGTCTTGCCACATGGCCTTAATTTCTTCGGCGCTTTTTCCGTCTTCAATCATTTTGCGTACGTAATCCACACCTACCAGTTTTTCGAAGAAAGAACGGAAGAAATGGTCGTCTAAATTCAGGTTGCGGTAGGCATCAATGACGTATGTCAGATCCACGCCCCGTTTCCAGATCTCTTCATCGCTCATACCGCTCAGGTCCACGCCGTAGCACAACTTGTTGAGCTGAGGCGGGTTCTTGGCGCCTGGCACGCTTCGTGGCGTAAAGCTGAAATCGTAGCCCTTCATGTTGGGATGGCCATATACTTGGAAAGGCTTGTCTGTTCCTCGTCCCAGGCTGACGGGCGTTGCCTCGAAGTAGCAGGTCGAGGGGTACAGATAGACGGATTTCATGTTCGGAAGGTTGGGCGACGGAGCGATGGGCAGCCTGTACATCGTCTGGTGCGTGTAGTTCTTGCAAGGGATGACGGTCACGTCACACACACGAGAGGCAGGCAGCCAACGCTCGCCGTTGACCATCAGGGCCAGTTCGCCTAGCGTCATGCCATGTACGATGGGGATGGGCAGCCAGCCCACGCCTGACTTATGCTTCATGTCGAGTATCGGTCCGTCCACATAATGTCCGTTGGGATTGGGACGGTCGAGAATAAGCATCTTCTTGCCGTATTCGGCACAGGCGTCCATCAGGCGGCACATGGAGGCGTAATAGGTGTAGTAGCGTAGGCCTACGTCTTGGATGTCGACGATGAGGATGTCGAATTTGCGCATGGATTGTTCGCTTGGTTTACCCAGCTTGCCGTCGTAAAGCGACAGGATAGGTACTCCCGTCTTTGAATCTACGGAACTTGATACATGCTCGCCTGCATCTGCATTGCCTCGGAAACCATGTTCGGGCGAAAAGATGGCCACTACGTTGAACTTGTTTTCCAGCAGTATGTCTAGTAGATGCTTGTCGCCGATCATCCCTGTGTGGTTGGAGAAGATAGCAATTCGTTTCCCTTTCAGGATGGGAAAATATTCGGAGGTTTGCTCGTCACCCATGATGACGTTTGTTTTTTGAGCTTCCAACCATAAGCTGCTGCATAAAGCAAATAGTAATAACAAAATCTTCTTCA
>OHSS01000180.1_pt1 | contig 22358 bp, 20 predicted proteins | sample 1578781 | NCBI WGS metagenome assembly OHSS01 (sample SAMEA3879554, study PRJEB24766) | human gut metagenome | biome: human-associated habitat; feature: feces | place: USA | collected 1985/1987
ATATATATAATATTATTTTTCGCTCCTGCTTCCTTTGGCTGGGTTGGAAATCTATTTTCCAAGTTGTGATTTGTGATTTGTGATATTTGTGACGCTTGAAGCGTAGGCCGGAACATGTGGCGTTCTTGTGGATGATGCCTATTGCTAGTTCCGATTTTTTTTCGTATTTTTGTGTCGGTTTAAAAATACGATGAACGCATGGAAAAGAAAAATACATACTCGAAGTGGATGGCGGTGGTGCTGCTGGCCTGCGTATGCGGCTTGGTCTCCTGCCGTGCGGAATACGAAGTGACGAAGGTGGAAGGCACGCGGGTGGCGATGGACGCCACCTGGGATGCGGAGCCTGACAAGAATGCCCTGGCGCTGCTGGAGCCCTACAAGGCTGGGGTGGATAGCGTGATGGGCGAGGTGAAAGGCGTGGCCGCCGTGTCGATGGACCGCTTCCGTCCCGAAAGTCCCCTGTCCAACCTCATAGCCGACGTCTTGCGCCAGGCCGCCGCCAGCGTGCTGGGCCGTCCGGCCGACGTGGGGCTGGTCAACGTGGGCGGCATTCGCAATGTGCTGACCGAGGGCAACATCACCACGCAGAATATCTACGAAATCCTGCCCTTTGAAAACTCGCTCTGCGTGCTCACGCTGGGCGGAGCCGACCTGAAGGAGCTTTGCGCCAACATTGCCGCCCGTGGCGGTGAGGGGGTGAGCGGGCTGAACCTGGTCATCGATGCCGAAGGCCACCTGCTCGAGGCGAAGGTGGGCGGACAGGCCATCGACGAGGGGCGCACCTACACCGTGGGCACCATCGACTTCCTGGCCGAGGGCAACGACGGCATGGCGGCCCTGACCCGCGCCAGCCAGCGCCAGTGTCCCGAGGGAGCCACGCTCCGCGGCCTTTTCATGGACTACGTGGAGCGCGAGACGGCTGCCGGGCGGAAGATAGAGGCGCGCATCGAAGGCCGTGTGGTGATGAAGAAATGAACAATGTAAACTCAAGAAAGAAAGGATTATCGCAATGATGAAACGAATCCATATGCTGCTTTGGCTGGCCGGATGCCTGGCACTGAGCCTCTCCGCCCAGCAGACAAAAGAACTCTACCTGCTCCAGACGAGCGACATGCACAGCCGTGTGGAACCCCTGGCCGCCGATGCCGCCGACGCCGATGCCGGTAAGGGTGGATTGGCCCGCCGTGCCGCCTTCATCCGCCAGTTCTGTGCCGAACATCCCAACACGCTCGTGCTCGATTGTGGCGACATCTCGCAAGGTACGCCCTACTACAACTTCTACAAGGGCGAGGTCGAAATCCAGCTGATGAACCACATGGGCTACGACGCCATGACCATCGGCAACCATGAGTTCGACTTCGGCATGGAGAACATGGCCCGCCTCTTCCGCATGGCCCGCTTTCCGGTGGTCTGCTCCAACTACGACGTGACAGGTACGCCGCTCGAGGGACTGGTGAAGCCCTATGTGGTCATCGAACGCGACGGCTTGCGTATCGGCCTTTTCGGCCTGGCTCCCCAACCCGAGGGACTGATACAGGCCGACAAGTGTCAGGGCGTGGTTTACAAAGACCCCATCCCCGTGGCGCAGGAGATGGCCGACCTCCTTCGTAACGAGGAACATTGCGACGCCGTCATCTGCCTGTCGCATCTGGGCATCCGCGGTATCGATCCCAAAGCCATGAGCGACGAGAAGCTGGTGGTAGCCACTTCGGGCATCGACGCCATCCTGGGCGGACACTCGCATACGTTTATGGAGACTCCCGCCTTCTACCCCAATGCCGAGGGGCGCGAGACGCCCGTGTTCCATACGGGCAAGAACGGCGTGTATGTGGGAGTGTGGACATTGACGTTAACGAAAAAATAATCTCTCAGCCGCTATGAAAAACACTTCGTTGAAACGCATCTGCCTGCTGGCCGTCCTGATATTGTTCTTTGTCAACCGTCCTATGTCCGATGCCCAAAGCGTGCCTGCTTCCACGCCCCGCGGAGAGGCTTCCTTCCTCTATGCGATGAAAGACGATGCTGGTTGCCGTCAATGGGTGGACTCCGTCATGCAGACCTTGAGCCTGCGCGAGCGCATCGGCCAGCTTTTCATCTATACGATTGCTCCCACACAGACCAAGGCAAACGTAGATCTCCTGCGCAAGGTGGTGAAAGACTACAAGGTGGGCGGCCTCTTGTTCTCCGCCGGCGAGGTGCCCGATCAGGTGGCGCTGACCAATCTGGCTCAGGAGTGGGCCGACGTACCTCTGATGATCACCTTGGATGGCGAATGGGGCCTGGCCATGCGCCTGAAGGAGACGCCCCGCTTTCCGCGCAACATGGTGCTGGGATGCATCGCCGACGATAGCCTGCTCTACGAATACGGGCGCGAGGTGGCCCGCGAGTGCCGCGAGATGGGCATCCACGTCAACTTTGCCCCTGTGGCCGACGTGAACATCAATCCCTCGAACCCCGTCATCAATACCCGCTCCTTTGGCGAAGACCCCGCGAACGTGGCCCGCAAGGTTGTGGCCTATGCCCGTGGCCTCGAAGACGGAGGCGTGGTTTCTGTAGCCAAGCATTTCCCTGGTCATGGCGATACGAACGTCGATTCCCACAAAGCCCTGCCCACGTTGCGCTTCTCGCGCGAAAGATTGGATAGTGTGGAGCTTTATCCCTTCCGCCAGGTGATAGACGCGGGGCTGAACGGCATCATGGTGGGCCATCTGGCCGTACCCGCGCTGGAGGGTAGGGAAGGAGTGCCTACTTCCCTCTCGCGCAAGATTACACACGACCTCCTCGTCGATGAACTTCGCTTCAAGGGGCTGGTCTTTACGGACGCCCTTGCCATGAAAGGCGTTTCGGGTAGCGCTTCCCTCTGCCTCGAGGCGTTGAAGGCGGGCCATGACCAGTTGCTCGTGCCGCGTCGCATCAAGGAAGATGTCGATGCGGTACTTCGTGCCGTGAAGCATGGCGAACTTTCCAAAGAAGACATTGCGCGCCGATGCCGCAAGGTGCTGACCTACAAATATGCGTTGGGCTTGAATCGGAAACCTTTCGTACGCCTGTCGGGACTCAGTACGCGGCTCAATACGCCTCAGGCGCGCGACCTTGTGCGCCGCTTGAGTCTGGCGGCCGTCACCGTGCTGGGCAACGAGGAGAAGACCTTGCCCTTGGATCCTACATTGAAAGACGTGGCCGTAGTCAACGTGGGCGACCATGCGGAGCTGATGCCCTTCATGCAAGCCCTGCGTCCCTATGCCGAGCCCGAGCGGTTCGACGTGGCGCGTGGCATGAATGCCTCGCAATGTGCTGCGTTCCAGAAACGACTTGCTTCCTATCGTCGGGTACTGGTGTGTGTCACTGAGGACAATCTGGACGCCTATCGCACTTTCTTTGAAACCTTTGCTCCAGAAGTCCCCGTGGTTTATGTTCTTTTCGTCCAAGGTTATCGGTTGGAGTCGTGGATGGACGGATGCCTCAAGAAGGCGTCGGCCGTAGTTCTGGCCCATGCCTCCGACGAAGAGGTGCAACAAGGTGTGGCGGATATACTCTATGGCGTAGCGGGTGCCGACGGTCGTCTTTCGGCCAGCATCGGCGAAGCTTTTGTTGCAGGCGAGGGTGTAACCATCGAGCCGCGCACGCTTCCCCGCTACAACCCCGACGAACATGGCATGGATGCGGGCATTCTTTCTCAGATTGACGACATCGTGGAGGAGGGTATCCGCAAGGGGGCTTTTCCTGGTTGTCAGGTCGTCGTGTGGAAGGATGGGCACGAGATGTTCAACAAGGCTTTCGGTACGCAGGAGAAAGGAGGAAAGGTTCCCGTGGAGGCAACCGACGTCTACGACGTGGCTTCGCTTACCAAGATGACGGCCACTCTGCTGGCCGTGATGAAACTCTATGATCAGGGCCTTCTTAGCCTGACCGACTACGCTTCGACTTACCTTCCTTTCCTGAAGGGGACGGACAAGGAGCGCATCACTATTCGCGAATTGTTGATGCACGAGTCGGGTTTGCCTTCTACTATCTTGTTCTATCAGGATGCTATCGACAAGGAAAGCTACGCCGGCACGTTGTTTAAAGCGAGTGCCGATCGTCTCCACACCGTTCGCCTCGGACGTAAAACGTGGGGCAATCCCCATTTTCGTTTCCGTGCAGGGTTGACTTCTCCTTTCAGGACTGATAGTTGCACCATTCAGGTGTCCGATAGCCTTTGGCTCCAAGCCTCCTTCAAGCAGGAGATGATGCGGAAGATTGCCGATGCGCGCCTTCGCGACAAACGTTACCGCTATAGTTGTGTGGGTTTCATCCTTCTCCAGCAGGTAGTAGAAGCTCGTACGGGCCTTTCGATGGATGAATTCCTTTACAAAGAATTTTATGAGCCGATGGGATTGACACATACAGGTTTTCGTCCTTGGGCTTTCCTGTCTGCTCGCCACATCGTACCTACTTCGACCGACGCCTTCCTGCGCAAGACTACTTTGCGAGGCTTTGTCCACGACGAGTCGGCCGCTTTTCTTGGTGGGGTGTCGGGCAATGCTGGCCTGTTCTCGAATGCTTCCGAAGTCGCCGCCCTTTGCCAGATGCTGCTCGACGACGGAGTCTATCAGGGCAAGCGTTACTTGAGTGCCGAGACCTGCCGAACGTTTACGACTCAGACTTCACGCATCAGCCGTCGGGGATTGGGGTTCGATAAGCCTGGCAAGGCCAATGAGCGCTTCAGCCCTTGTTGTGAGTCTGCTCCTGCTTCCGTCTATGGCCATACAGGCTTTACGGGTACTTGTGCCTGGGTCGATCCCGACAATGGTCTTGTTTACGTGTTTTTGAGCAATCGTATTTCTCCCGATGTCTGCAACAATCTGTTGATGGAGCTTGATGTGCGTGAACGTATTCAGGAGACGATATACCGAGCTTTGCGCACAGGAAGATGATAGAGAAGGTTTATCGATGGCACAACTTTGACTATGCATTTATTATTAAAAATCAACAATCTTGTTTATAATATTCATATATGTTGTAAACGTCTATAGTTTGACTTTTCTTTGATGTTGATGAAGTAATTTGTAGTCAAGAGCTGTGGTTTTGCTTGATTAACTTTATGAGATAGTTTTAGATTTTATAATTTAAATATTGTTTTGACAATGAAGAAGGCTGTTTTATTGTTATTATTGTGGTGCGTATTAGGAATTTCAGTGTACGCCCAAAAAAGTTTTGTTTTGAAATCTCCTGGGGGAAATTTATCTACAACAATTGTGGCTGGTGAACAATTGACATACGATGTCGTTTGTAACGGTCGCCAGATAATGGCTCCATCAAATATTTCCATGACTTTGGATAATGGAACGGTGTGGGGCACTGGTGTTCGTATTCAAAAAAGTCGGCGTAAGAGTGTGGACGAAACGGTGTTTTCTCCATTCTATCGCGCTGCTCAAATAAGAGATCATTATAATGAATTGGTTTTATTCTTTAAAGGACATTATCGGGTCGAATTTAGAGCATATGATGATGGAATTGCCTATCGCTTTGTAAGCGATGTGGAAAAGCCTTTTAATATTGTTTCGGAACAATCTGATTTTAATTTTCCTTTTGATGCGGTAGCTTCAGTTCCATATGTCAGAAATTGGAATGAAGATAACCCTGACGCTCAGTTCTTTAATTCATTTGAAAATGAATATACAACTACATCTTTATCTAAGTTGCATAAACAAAGGCTGATGTTTTTGCCTGTAGTTGTGAATGTAGGCGAAGGTATGAAGATGTGTATAACAGAAACTCATTTGGAAAATTATCCAGGACTTTATTTGTCTGCTTCCCAAGGAAGTAATCGGTTGAGTGCGGTTTTTGCTCCTTATCCAAAGCAGTTAAAACAAGGCGGGCATAATCAGCTTCAGATGTTGGTAACTGAACGGGAAAATTATATAGCCAAAGTTGAGAAAGCGCGTACGTTCCCTTGGCGTATAGCTATTGTTTCTACTTCGGATAAGGATTTGGCCGCTTCCAATCTGAGCTATCTGTTGGCCGCTCCTTCACGTGTCGACGATACTTCGTGGATTAAGCCGGGCAAAGTAGCATGGGAATGGTGGAATGATTGGAATTTGGAAGGAGTTGATTTCGTGACGGGAGTAAACAATGAAACCTATAAGGCTTATATTGATTTTGCGGCATCTAAAGGGATAGAATATGTTATTTTGGATGAAGGATGGGCCGTAAATTTGAAAGCGGATTTGATGCAGGTTGTCAAGGATATTAATTTACGCGAATTGGTGGATTATGCCAAGCAGCGAAATGTAGGCATTATTCTTTGGGCTGGATATTATGCTTTTGATCGTGATATGGAAAACATATGCCGTCATTATTCAGAAATGGGAATAAAAGGCTTTAAGGTTGATTTTATGGATCGTGATGATCAGATTATAACCGACTTTAATTATCGTGCAGCTGCGATGTGTGCTAAATATAAGTTGGTTCTTGATTTACATGGGACGTCTAAACCGGCAGGCTTGAATCGAACTTATCCTAATGTGCTCAATTTTGAAGGTGTAAATGGATTGGAACAATTAAAGTGGAATCCAGTATCTTATGATCAAGTAAAATATGATGTTATGCTTCCCTTTATTCGTCAAGTTGCTGGACCTATGGATTACACTCAAGGAGCTATGCGTAATGCAGCTAAGGGACATTATTATCCTTGCTATTCTGAACCGATGAGCCAAGGTACGCGTTGTCGTCAATTGGCGTTGTATGTAGTGTTGGAGTCTCCGTTGAATATGCTTTGTGATGCTCCTAGCAATTATATGCGCGAGCCAGAATCTACAGATTTTATAGCACAAATTCCTACTGTATGGGATGAAACGAGAGTTTTGGAAGGTAAGATGGGCGAATATATTGTAACTGCTCGTCGTAAGGGAGATGTTTGGTATGTAGGTGGAATTACCGATTGGAATACCCGTGAGTTGACTATTGATTTGTCTTTTTTGCCTGAAGGCAAATATCAGCTTGAACAATTTTGCGATGGAGTGAATGCTCATCGTAAAGGAACGGATTATCGTAAACAAGTTGGTGAGTTATCTTTCGATAGAAAGATTCAAATAAAAATGTATCCAGGTGGTGGATATGTAGCTAAAATCCAGAAGAAGTAGATTTGATAAGATTGAAAAAATCGAAAAACTTAGGGGCGTGTCGGAATGATATTATTTATGTATCAAATTTAGACGCTGCCCCTGTTTTTTATGAAAACTGTTTATATGAAATGAAGTAATATCCGCTGACCCTTGATCTGGTTTACTGAATATCCCCATGTAAACCGGCGCAATTCAAGCATAAAAAAGAGAGCTACTTTTGTGTAACTCTCTGATTTTAAGTGATCCGCTTGGGGCTCGAACCCAAGACCCCAACATTAAAAGTGTTGTGCTCTACCTGCTGAGCTAGCGAATCAAACCTTATTGCTGTTAAGCGGGTGCAAAGATAGTCATTCCTTTTTAAATAGCAAATATTATTAGCGTTTTTATTTTATTCCTTTGGTTGATATTTATTCATGTGTTTGATTTTTAGAGCTTTCTGTATGTTCGATTTTCTCCCGGTCGATAATAAACCTTTGGTAATAAGAAAGCATAAGTGTGGTTAACGGTAGCGCTATAATCATGCCTAACATTCCCATCAGTGAACCCCATATGGAAAGTGAAAGCAGGATGATAGCCGGGTTTAGTCCTGTTATCTTACCCATTACACGTGGTACAATGAAACCGTCTTGAATGGCTTGTACAACAGCAAATACGGCAAGGGCTGCTGCCAAAATGATCCAAAAGTTTCCTCCTGTATCGGCTGCTTTTAAGATAGCTAATATAATGGTTGGGATAAAACCGATAATCTGTAAATAAGGGACAAGGTTAAGAAGACCTATGAATAGCCCCAGGCCGATAGCCAAAGGGAAATCAATGATGAGGAAACCGATGCTGAATAAAATGCCTACACATAATGCGACAAATGCCTGACCGCGAAAGTATTTGTTCATGCCTTCTTTTACATCGTTCATAATGCCTGTCAGGAAGGGACGGTATTTTGCCGGAAGTAGACGTGGCCAACCTTCGGAAATGCTTTCATAATCTAACAATATGAATACGATGTAGAGTAAGATAATGAATATCGTGAACACTCCGTATATAAGGTTGATGGACTCTGTGACCAATGACCATAAAGGAGGTACGGCATCCTTCAACATATTCAGTAGGTTTTTTTCTTGAAAAAGTTGTTTGAGTAATGCCGGATCTATGTTTTCTCGTAGAAAATCTGATAAGCTGCGTGGCACATTGCTACCATAGGTGCTGTCTGTAAAATAAGCCATCAGCAGATCTTTGACCCGACTGAACTCTTGGACCATTGGGGGAACCAACAGATAAAAAGCTGCTGTCCCTATGGCAGCTAATAAAAGGAGAGCGCAAAATATAGAAAGAGCTCTGTTCCTTAATTTCAACCGATGTTGAAAAAATGTTACTAACGGATAAATCAAGTAAGCGGCCAACCATGCGATGAAAAAGGGTAGTAGTACGCTGCTAAGCCTTTTCAAAAGCATCAGAATGGCAATGACAACACCGCAAATGATAGCGCCGCGTATAAAGCTGTCGAAAGTGATTTTCTTACGTTCCATAATGCGCGAATTTGGTTTTTCATTTCTTGCTGTCTTCTTGGATTGCCTTCAAATAGCATGTGCGGCATAGGGGCTCATATTGAGCCGTTTCTCCGAGAAGCACTTGCTTGTCATTTTTTACTGTGCGATGCGAGAAGGAGGCCAGTTGTCCACATTTGACACAAATGGCATGTACTTTCGTCACCTCATCGGCTATGGCGCATAGGCCGGGCATGGGGCCGAACGGGATACCACGGAAGTCCATGTCGAGGCCTGCGATAATGACTCGAATTCCATTATTGGCCAGTTGGTTGCAGACGTCTATCAGGCCATTGTCAAAGAATTGGGCTTCGTCTATACCGACTACGTCAATTTCAGATGCAAAAAGCAGGATAGTGCCTGATGAATCAATGGGAGTTGAAGCAATGGAATTGCTGTCGTGTGACACTACTTCGGCCTCTGAATAGCGCGTATCGATGGCTGGTTTAAATATTTCGACCCGTTGTTTGGCAAACTTCGCTCGTTTCAGTCGTCGGATAAGTTCCTCTGTCTTACCTGAAAACATTGATCCACAGATGACTTCTATCCGTCCACGTCTGCTGGTTTCCTGTATATGATCTTCTGAAAAAACGTTCATCCCTTTGTTGTTATAATCCGTACAAAAGTAATCATTTTGTTCGCTTCCTCGTGTTTTTTCATTATTTATTTCTACATTTGTACCATTAATAAGTATGCAACGAAGGATATGCAGAAACTGTTAGATGATATAAGGACAGAAATGGATGTCCTGAAAGGGAGTATCGGACGCATGGAACAGCGTTTGGACGAATTGCAGAATAAATTTGCGGAATTGAATAAATTGCTGCAGATTGGAACAAGGTCCCAGACTCCCGAAGCCGTCGTAAGGCAGGAAGTCGTAGAAGAGAGAGAACCGATACCACCTACCAGGCAGGAAGTGAAAATCACGGAACCTTCTTCTGCTCCGGTACACGTGTCTGAAGAGCAACCCTCTCCGTCGGCCATATTGGGCGAACGGATAAAACCTGCGACTGACTTGCGCCATGCTGTCAGCCTGAACGATTCGTTCCGTTTTACTCGTGAATTGTTTGGCGGAGATGCTGCACGGATGAATCGGGTATTTGCAGAATTGAATGCAGCCGTTTCCTTTGAGGAAGCCATAGCTTTGTTTCAAAAAGAAGTACCTGTTGACGAGGAGAACGAAGCTGTAGTGGATTTTGTTGAACTTTTGCGTAAGTATTTCAATTGAACGGATTATGGGAAAACTATACATTGTCCCCACACCGGTAGGTAATCTGGAAGATATGACTTTCAGAGCTATTCGTATATTGAAAGAGGCTGATCTCATTTTGGCAGAGGACACGCGTACATCCGGCATTTTGCTGAAGCATTTTGAAATAAAGAATGCCATGCAATCTCATCATAAGTTCAATGAACATAAAACGGTTGAAAGTGTTGTTAATCGTATAAAGGGAGGTGAAACGGTAGCGTTGATATCAGATGCTGGTACGCCGGGTATATCCGATCCTGGGTTTCTGGTGGCACGCGAATGTGCGAGGAATGGAGTAGAAGTGGAATGCTTGCCGGGAGCTACAGCTTTTGTGCCGGCTTTGGTCGCATCTGGGTTACCGTGTGACCGATTTTGCTTTGAAGGCTTTTTGCCCCAGAAAAAAGGACGTATGACGCGTCTGAAAGTATTGGCCGAAGAGTCGCGAACGATGGTGTTTTATGAATCGCCTTATCGTTTGGTAAAGACCTTGACGCAATTTGCCGAATGTTTTGGAACAGAACGGCAAGCTTCTGTTTCAAGAGAAATTTCAAAGGTGCATGAAGAAACCGTACGTGGTACCTTGAGTGATTTAGTTGCCCATTTTACGGCCAATGAACCTCGTGGCGAAATAGTAATAGTGATAGCAGGAATAGACAAAGAATAAAAAACAACTTTAAACGTTAAAACAAAGCGTATGAAAAAATTAGCTTTTTTGGTAGTATGTGCGGCCGTTGTGGCTTCATGCGACAATTTTACAGGTGAGAGCAAAGACCAGTTAAGGGCCGAGAATGATTCTTTGAAAGTTGTATTGGGCCAGCGTGATGCTGAGTTAGACGAGATGATGGGTACATTCAATGATATTTCTGAAGGTTTCCGGCAGATTAATGCTGCTGAAAATCGGGTGGACCTGCAGCGTGGTTCGGTTGCAGAAGGTTCGTTGAGTGCTCGTCAGCAGATGGCTTCTGATATAGAATTCATCCGCAAACAGATGGAAGAAAACAAGCAGCAGATTGAGAAACTGCAACAAATGCTAAAGAGTAGCAAGACAAACTCGGCACAACTGAAGCGTGCAGTTGAACAATTGACACAGGAATTGGCTGATAAAGCTCAGCGGATTGAGGAATTGCAGGCAGAGCTGGCATCAAAGAATATCCGTATTCAGGAACTGGATGCTGCTGTTACCGACCTGACGACACAGAAGGAGCAGCTTACTGCAGAAAACGAAGCCAAAGCCAAGACCGTTTCCCAACAGGACAAGGCGTTGAATACAGCCTGGTTTGTTTTCGGAACCAAGAAGGAACTGAAAGACCAGAATATTCTCAAGAAAGGTGAGGTGCTTCAGGATGCCGAAGTCAACAAGGACTATTTTACAGAAGTCGATATCCGTACGACCAAGGAAATCAAGCTGTATTCCAAGTCGGCTGACATTTTGACTAACCATCCTGCCGGTTCTTATGCGTTCGAGAAAGATGATAAGAACCAGCTTACGCTGAAGATTACCAATCCGCAAGAGTTCTGGAGTGTTTCCAAATATCTTGTGATCCAGGTGAAATAAGCTGTAGATAATAAATCGATAGTGATGTAAACGCAGGCTTTTGCAGAGAGGTTTGAGAAATATTCTCAGTAACCCTCAGCATAGGTCTGCGTTTTTTTGCAGTTTCTTTAGAGAGTCTTAATCTTTCTCCTATGTCCCGTAGATATAAAAACATCTTTTTCGATTTGGATGATACGTTGTGGGCTTTTTCAGAAAATGCCTATGATACGTTTCAGGAAATGTATCACAAGTATGCGTATGATCGTTTTTTCTCTTCTTTCGCCCACTTCTACCAGCTTTATCAGAAGCGGAACGTAGAGTTGTGGGAAGAGTATGGACAGGGAAAGATCACAAAAGATGAACTGAATCGCCAGCGCTTTCTCTATCCGCTGGAGCAGGTAGGATGGGGTGACGCAGAACTGGCCAAACGTTTTTCGGATGATTTCTTTTCGGTGATTCCTACAAAAGCAAAGCTGATGCCTCATGCTCGTGAAGTGCTCGACTATTTGTCAGGACGTTACAATCTTTATATTCTGTCAAACGGCTTTCAGGAGTTACAATGCCATAAGATGCGTTCAGCGGGTATCGACGGCTATTTCCGAAAAGTAGTTTTGTCTGATGATATCGGTGTTTTGAAACCTCATGCTCCAATATTTCATTTCGCTTTGTCGGCTACTCAGTCGTATCTGGAAGATTCGTTGATGGTAGGCGATAACTGGGAAAATGACGTTGCCGGAGCCTATGGCGTGGGTATGCATCAGGCGTTTTTTGATGTGGAAGGGCGGAGTGAATTACCTTTTAAGCCGACTTATCACATCAAGGATTTGAAGGAATTGCTTACATTTTTATGATAGGGCTGTCGTTGTTCGATTTTGTTTAGACTATTTGTTAATAACTGATATTATGGATACAATTTTACCTTTTGCACTTTTGTGCCTGACTTCTTTCTTTACGTTGACCAATCCGTTGGGCACCATGCCTGTGTTTCTGACCATGACGCAGGGAATGACCGATAAGGAGAGGCACAGCGTGGTTACCCGTGCCACATTGACTGCCTTTATCATTATCATGGTCTTTACTTTTGCCGGACAGTTCCTTTTCTGGTTCTTTGGCATTTCCACCAACGGTTTCCGCATAGCGGGTGGAGTTATTATTTTTAAGATCGGTTTCGACATGCTGCAAGCACGCTATACGCCGATGAAGCTGAAGGACGAAGAAATCAAAACCTATGCGAACGATATTTCTATCACACCTTTGGGCATTCCGATGCTTTGCGGTCCGGGAGCCATTGCCAATGCTATTGTCCTGATGCAGGATGCCGATACTATTGAGTTGAAAAGCGTCCTGATCGGTTCCATCGCTTTTATATATTTGCTGACCTACTTTATTCTCCGTGCTTCCACCCGCTTGGTTAATGTGCTGGGAGAGACGGGTAACAATGTCATGATGCGTCTCATGGGTCTTATCCTGATGGTGATAGCCGTAGAATGTTTTGTAGGCGGAATGAAGCCTATCTTGGTGGATATCCTGAAAACAGGAATGGTCGACCTGCAATAGGGTAGCTTCTGTGCATTTGTTGGTGCGCAAGGCTTTTTATTTCTGTAGCTGAGGGCAACTGCCTGCATGTGGCGGCTGCCAGAAGTACCGGTCGTCGTTGACGGAGAAGTTCCTCGGGTTCCGTTGCTTGCTGTCGCAGCCGGTGGGTTGCAGGAAGATGTAGTTGATGAGGTTCTCATAGTCGCTTTCCGTGTTGAACCCGTAGCGTGTCCAGCTTTCCAGGTAGAACAGGTTCTTGGCCATGTATTCGTACAGATACTCTTCCGTCGTGGTCTTCTTTTCATTGTTCCAGTTGGCCTCTTCGTTCACCCGGACGGGCTGGCCGCTCCTGAGGCGTGCGCGCACTTCCTGTATGCTCAGTAGGTTGCCCTGTTCGTCGGTCACCCAGGCGTTGTTCGTGGGGTCTATCCAGAGCCACTTGCCGAGGGTGGACGAATAGACGGCGTTGATGACGTGGCAGTCGTTGATGTATCTCTTCGGCATGCAGGTGATGACGCGCGACGGGATACCCATCGACAGGTAGCACTCGTTCAGCACCGTGGCCAGTCCGCGGCAGTTCAGGCCCCGGCTGCCGTCCTTGCAGGCCTCGGCAAAGTTGATGGAGTTGTTTCCGCCTGTCGGATTGCCGTTCTGCCCGTCGTGGCGTATCTTGTCGTGGATATAGGTCAGGATGCGTTTGATGGTGGCCAGCTCGTCGTCCGCCACGGCCACGCTGTCCAACCGGAAATAGTCACGGACTCGCTTCAAGTCGGGCTCGTCGGCCTGCGCATAGACAATCCGGGGCAGGCTGTCGGCTGGCTGCGTACGGGTGTATTCCGGCGCATGCTGCAGGATATAGAGGTAATCGGTGGTCTCTTTCAGCCGCTGCAGGGCAGGTTGCAGCTCGACCGCGTCCAGAATGCCTTTCAGGTCTTCGTCCTGGGTTATCTTGCTGTAGCTCATTTCCATCTTTCCGCTGTCCAGCGCCTTGAGCAGGTTGCTGGCGGCTTCTTGCTTTTTCCCTTGTTTCGCCTGGACGCAGGCCATGTTGTAGTAGCTGGAGTATTTGAAGTAGGCATAGCCCTCGGCCAGTTGCGCCGCGTGTGCGTCGTAGAAGTCGATAATCTTCCGGCAGATAGCTTCGGCGGCCGGATAGTCTTTTCCGGTATATGCGTTGAGGAGTTGCGCGTTCAGCGAGTCGACGACGACCATGAACTTCCGTTCGGCATCGGTTTGTGCCGACAGGCTTGTGAAGCATACTGAGCTTAAAAGCAAGATCAGCAAGTGTTCTTTCAGTCTTTTCATTGTGTATTCTGTTTAAATATGGTTGTCAATGGGGTATTCGGGTTACAAAGTAATATATAAAAAATGAAATGTTCAAGTATTCAGATGGATTAAAACGAGCCGGATATATTCCTACAAAAATAAATCCTTATTTTTGCCGACGGAAGCCCCGCCCGATGAACGAACGGGGCGCATCGTTGTTATAGAAACGTTATGATACTCTATTTTTCAGCAACAGGAAACAGCCACTATGTGGCGGCTCTGCTGGCCCGGGAATTGGACGGCCAGCCGGTGATGGATATGGGCCCGTACATGAGGCCGGGGGCGGAACGGCTGACGGTGACGCTGGACGGGGACGAGCCGCTGCTCTTTGTCTTCCCCGTGCATTCGTGGGGATTGCCCAAGTATCTGGCAGACGTGCTGGCGTCGATGGATGTGCGGGGCTATGTGCCCGGGCAGAACTACGTCGGCCTGCTGGCAACCTGCGGCGATGACGCAGGCCGTCTGTACCGCATGTGGAGCGAAACGGTGAGTAGGGCAGGGCTGCAGGCCGATGCCGGTTTCACGGTGTTCATGCCTAACACGTATGTCCTCTTTCCCGGCTTCGATGTGGACCGTGCCGAGGTGCGCGACCGCAAGCTGGATGCCGTTCCGGCCGCCGTCCGGCAAGTGGCGGAGCAAATCAAGGCAGGGGTGCGTGGCGATTTTACCTGGAGAGGTACGTTACCGGGGTTGAAAACAAGCATTATCTATCCGCTGTTTACCCGTTATGCCACCAGTGATAAGGCTTTCCATGTCGATGCGGAGGCCTGTATCGGTTGCGGCCGTTGCGTGGAGGCCTGTCCCGTGGGCAACATCACGCTGACGGCTGTGCACCCCAAGCGTGAGGGTAAACACATGCCCGTCTGGCACGGCCGGTGTCTCAACTGCCTGGCCTGCTATCACTATTGTCCCACGCATGCCATAGCCTACGGCTCGAAAACCCGGGGCAAAGGCTACTATACCTGTCCCTATAAATAGAGGTATGCGGATTCCGTTCGTTATGCCTTCCTGACACGGTGCTTCGTGACCCTCTGACACAGTGCTTCGTCAGGGTATCAGGAAGTGCTTCGTGAGGGGGTGACGAAGCACTGCGTCACACCCTCATGCCGTGCTTCGTGGGAGGCCGATGAGGCTTAGTCTTCCAGACAGACGCCTACACCTTTCAGTGACTTGAGCGTGACGGCGGGGTCTTGGGATAGGTATTTGCGGAGTTTGGTGATGAAGACGTCCAGGCTGCGCGAAGAGTAAAAGTCGACCGTTTCCCATACGGCGGTCAGGATGTCGTCGCGCCGGACCACCTGGCCTTTCCGGCGGCAGAGCATTTCGAGTATCTGCGCTTCTTTGGGCGTCAGCGTCTGGCGTTCTTCGTCGTGGCAGAGCTGGTGTTGCGAGGGAAAGAAACGGTAACTGCCGATGGCATATTCTTCTTCCGTGGGAGCTTCTTCGGTTTGCGGGGCGGGGGCACTCTGTTTCATTTTCAGCACGGCCTGGATGTGGGCATTCAGCTCTTCGGGCAGGAAAGGTTTCTTGATGTAGAAGTCCGCGCCCGACTGGTAGCCGTTGATGACGTCGCGTGCCGTCGTCAGTCCCGTGATGAAGATGATGGCCAGTCGGGGATGGTGTCGGCGGATGTGTTGCACCATGGTCAGGCCGTCCATGACCGGCATCTCTACGTCGGACACAATCACGTCGAACGTTTTTTGCTCCAGCAGTTCCAGTTCCTCCTGGCCGTTGGGGGCGGTGGTCACTTCGTAACCGCCTATCATCTGCTCCAGGCTGCTCTTCAGGATGAAGCACAGGTTCTTGTCGTCTTCTACCAGCAATACTCGTATCATAGTTTCTTGTTTGGAACGGGCAGCGTCAGCGTGAATTCGCAGAACTTGCCCTCTATACTGTTTACCGAAACGCTTCCGCCCATGGCCGTGATAACTTTGTGGACAAAGTTCAGGCCCAGTCCGAAGCCGGACACTTTCTTCTCCTTCTTGTATTCCAGTCCGCCGCGGTCGAACTTTTCGAAGATGTGCTTCTGCTGTTTCAGCGGGATGCCCCAGCCGTTGTCCCACACCCGGATGAGGATGTGGCGGTTCTGCTCTTCGGCAGAGAGGCGGATGGTGACACGTTCGTCGGAATACTTCAGCGAATTGTCTATCAGGTTGCCGAGGGCTTCCTTCAGGTATTCGGCATCGGCCGTTACCGTGAGGGAGCCGGGGCAATGGGTTTCAAGGGTTACTTCCTTGTCGGTCTGTACCCGGTACTTCTGCGTCAGTTCGTCGAACAGGGTAGGGAGGCTGACCGGCTCCTGCGCCAGTTTCAGGCGCGACTGCTCCAGCTTGGCGATGGTCAGAATCTTTTCGGAAAGGCCGAGCAGGTGGGCGCTCTCTTCGTGCAGGATGGCGAAGTATTGTTTCTTCAGTTCGGGGTTCTGGTCCAGCAGGCCGCTTTCCAGTGTATGCCCGGTCATGGAGATGGTGGTGATGGGCGTCTTCATGTCGTGGATCATGGCGTAGGTGAAGTCCTGCCGCAGGCGGGCTATCCGGTTCTGGCGGATGATGATGCGCACCTGATAGACGATACATCCGGCCACGAAGACCAGCAGCAGGGCGGTGGCTACGAGCAGGACGCCCATCTGCCGGAAGGCAATCCAATAAGGGTTCAGGATGGTGGCCCGCACCGCTTGTGTATGCTCCCTGTTCAGATAGACAGGATTGGTCCGGAGTGTCTTGAACGGATGGTGCCAGACAGAGGCATCCTCTTCCTGAAGAGGAACGCCCTGGGAGTCGACCAGCTGGCATTTCACCTGGGCCTGATACCCTTCTTGCGCCAGACGGGCTGCAAAGATGGAGTCGGCCAGCGGCAGGGAGATGGACGAGTGATAGACCGAATCGGCGTAATCGTTGGCAAGCACCGTCAGATACTCGAACAGCGTCTGGTCGATTTCCTGTTGGTAGTCGAAATTCGTAGAGAAGCTGAGGGTGATGTCCTTGCCTTGGGTGTCGCTTAGCCGGTCGAGACGCGTCTTGGCCTCGTCCACAACGGCCTGCGGAAACAGACGGTTGCTGACTTGCAGCAGTTCCGCCTCTATCAGCCGGTAGGTGTGGGCCAGCCACGAGCCCTGGATGGCCACGATGACAATCAGACTCAGAAAGGTGACTATTTTGATGTATTTGCCGGGCATAAGTGTCTCGATTTGTCGGCAAAGATATAACAATCTCTTAACAATCGGGCGTTTTCTAACAATAATATAAGGAAAGCATAACGGGACAATAACCTGCTTTCTGCCATAAAGGCCGTTACTTTGCGGCATGAAAACAAATTAAATGAATGCTTTATGAAACAGATTGTAATTCTGACAGTAAGTTTGATGGTGGCAGCCACCCGCTTGGCTGCGCAGGAGGTAAAAGGACGTGTGACGGATAAGGACCGGCAGCCGATAGAGGGTGCGACGGTGGTCATGCAGACGCCGGACTCCGTGTTTGTCGATGGTGTGACCACTGATTCATTGGGATGCTTTGTGTTCCATCGGACGTTGAACCGGTATCGTCTGATTTTCCAGCACCTGCTCTACAAGAGTGTGGTGAAGGATTATGACGCGTCGGGCGATGTCGGCACGGTGACCATGGACGAACAGGGAGCCTATGCTTTGGATGAAGTGGTGGTCAGGGCTGAACGCCCTCTGGTGAAGGCGGAGAACGGAGCCCTGACCTACGACGTGGAAGCCCTGGCCGAAAAGACGACGGCAAGCAATGCCTACGAAGTCCTGACCCGTCTGCCGGGAGTATGGGAGCAGGGCGGGAGCCTTAGCCTGATTGGAGCAGGAAGCGTGACGGTAGTGTTGAACGGACGTCCTTCGTCCATGTCGGGCGAACAACTGGCCAATCTGCTGAAGAATACGCCTGTGGGCAACGTGGAGAAGGCGGAAGTGATGTATAGCGCGCCGGCCAAGTACCGTGTACGAGGGGCGGTCATCAACCTGGTGCTGAAGAATCGGAAGTCCGAGGAACCTTTTCTGCGTGGAGAAGTCGGAGCCGATTTTACTCAAGCCCGCTATGCGCAGGGCAACGGACGCATGAGCCTTTCTTTCGGAAGGCGGAAGGTGACGGCGGATGTGCTCTATGCGGCAGACTATACCAGACGGAGGACGGGCTACGATTTCATCTCCCACCATATGCTGGACGGCGTGGTACACGAGGTGGAGCAATACAACACCGGCTTGAGGAGAAATCTGACCCATAACATCCGTACCTCTTTGGATTATCAAATAACGGAAAACGATCATTTGAATATGGCCTATACGGCCGCTGTCACTCCCAACATCAAGACGGTTGAAAACTCAACAGGCTCCTTGTCGAAGTCGTCCAATGTTCGAAAGGGAGATGAGCAGATGCACAACTTTAACCTCGACTATACAGCACGTTGGGGGATGAATGTCGGGCTGGATTATACCTCTTATTCCTATCCGAGCGTACAGGAGTTCAGCAATCGGGCAGGTAATGTCGAGCAGGAGTTTTTGGCCGACAGTTGCCAGCACATCAACCGCTGGAAAGTCTATGCCGGCCAGACGCACGTCCTGCCCTTGGATTGGAGTCTGAACTACGGCATCAACTTCTCCTTTGCCCAAGAGAAAAGTGCCCAGTTATATCATGCGCAAGATGGAAAGGACATGTCATCACTGAACTCGGATACGGAACTGGACGAACGGACCTACAATTTCTATGGAGGGTTGGAGAAAGCCTTCGGCGAGCGTCTTTCGTTCTCCCTGTCCGTAGCCGGGGAATATTACCGTTTGGACGGTTACGACCGGTGGGCTGTTTATCCCTCCCTGCAATTGAACTATGTGCCGTCGGCTTCCCACATCTTCCAGCTTTCTTTTTCTTCAGACAAGGCCTATCCCGACTATTGGAGCATGCAGGACGCTACGAGCTATCTCAACGGCTATGCCAAGGTCGTGGGAAATCCCAGCCTGCGCCCCTCGACGGACTATACAGCCGACCTGACCTATATACTGAAAAGCAAATACATCTTCAGCCTGTACTATACCCATGTAAAAGACTTGTTCGCCCAGTTGGCTTATCAAAGCCCCGACGAACTGACGATGATTTATCAGACGGTGAATTACGATTACGAACAGAACTTCGGCCTTTCGGTGATACTGCCCTTCACGGTCGGCAACATTTGGAACTCTCGCCTCACACTGAACGGCTCCTACCTCAGGGATATTTGCAAAGACTATCATGCCATCGGCTTCGATAACTGCGTTTGGCGGGGAATCGCGATGCTGAACAATACCTTCCGCCTGTCCTCCAAGCCGGCCATCAGCCTGGAGTTGAACGGTCTGTATGTCAGTCCTTCCGTTCAGGGAAATTATGATTTGTCCTCCATTTGGAAAGTTGATGCCGGACTGAAATGGACTTCTGCCGACAAGAAAGCCGAATTTCGTCTGTCGGGCAATGGCTTGTTCAACAGTGCCACCCCTAACGCCCGTGTGAACGACAGGGGGCAGCGGTTCGAGATAAACCAGCATGCTGACAGCCGTTCTTTCTCCCTGTCGTTTACCTATAAGTTCGGTGGTTACAAGGCAAAGGAACACAAGGATGTGGACACGTCGCGTTTCGGTTATTAATTTGTTGTCGGTACGGTCTTTATTAGTTAGTGAAAGATGGGTATGTCCTGTGAAGTTTCACCGTAATGTGCTTGTATAGAGTGTGTTACGGTGAAGCTTGTGGGTTAGGAGTGAAAGGTCGTCCCTTCACAATATTACTCTGATTGCTAAATGTTTACAGGCTTGTGAAGGCGTGAAAGCATTTTTCTAACAAAGTTTTTTCAAGAGGGTGTTTGATGAATGAAATCGTCACTACATACTTGAGCCGCGTAAACATCTACATTAGCATCGTAAACATCTACTTTAGCGACGCAAACATCTACTTTAGCGACGCAAACATCTACATTGGCGGTATGGACATAGAAATGTTGTAGATTTGTGAATCGAAGTTACTAAAAGAGTGTAAATCACTGGAAATGAGTATATATTGATTGCTCATTATGGTAATAGGTTACGAATTAGTAAGTTATCTACTGCATTATTCTTCTGCGCATTGCGTAACCTTCAAAGAACTCTTCGTATGCAAAGGTAGCAATTTTATTGGGACTTTTGATGTCATCTGTCTGATTTTTCACTCTTATTTTCCGTAAAAGCGATTATTTGCGTCGGCGCACCATCGCACAAAACAAGTTTTGAACGAACGTGTGCCGACTATTGCATAAGCGGTGAGAAAAGGGTTCTGCTCCACGCCTAAACGATTGTTTAGACTAATGAAGCAGACCCCCTTTCTTTTGTGCTTATGCCTAAGAGGTGCTTTTACGGGTTTCTGACGATTTTTCTTTTCGCTGTTCCTTTGAACCGGAAGCGGAAAGCCGTGTATGACCGCACGTTTCATAAATGAAACAAGCCGTCACCCACGGCAGGCAAACCGGGGAAGAATGATATTATTCGTCCGACCAGACAGGCCTGGCCAAACAGATAATATCATACTTCCTTGCTGTCAGTTTGCCCGATTTCACGCTTCCGGCATTCTTCTCTTTTCTTTTTGCCGATTCTTTTTTTACGGATTTCCCTTTTGAGGTTTTCTGCCTAATCTGCCTCTACTTCCGTTTACCTCCGTTTTTGCGCCTTTCAGTAGGCCGCATCAGGCAGTCATTTTCGTACTGGGTGCAAAGGTAACTCCGGGATTTGACGGGAAAGCAAGGTCAAGCCTCCTGTTTTCTGGAAAAATCTCCAGCCCTGCGGGTAGTATTTTTCCGAAAAACCTTGCATTCCCTAATCCCTACCTTTTTAAGCACCCGAAACGAAAACGACCGATGCGACAGAAAGACGCATTAAAAAAAATGTCGGATAAACGAGAGGCAGATAAAAGAGATAGAAACTCAACTCCCTCAGCTCTTGAATCCGCATTAAAAATAAGAACAATCAAAACAAGACGAATATGACAGCAACAATGGACTTCAGACAAATGGCGCAATACATAGGGTTTGCGGTATGCTCCCTCATCGTGCGCACCGCCTTTGGGATGTTAGACATCCTTTGGGACATCATCAGAGAGATAGTAAACGGAGTGTTCCGAGTGGCGATAGGCATCATCGTGACAATCCTATCCATCATCGCCTTCTTCGGCTTCATCCTTTGGTTGTTCACCCTTTAATACCTACCGACATGGCAAAGAGAAGCAACAAGACGGCAGCGCAGCAATGCAGATACTATGAGGTGGACAACATCTTCGAGTATATGGTGGAAACCTACATCAACGGCAATATATCCGTATTCCGCGAACTCTACCACGAACTGAACAAGGACACACGGAGAGACTTTATGGACTTCCTATTAAGCGAGGTAGAGCCTACCTATTGGAGAGAGATACTGAAACAGACCATCTAAAAACAACAGCGATATGAAAGGAACAGACCATTTCAAGAGAACGATACAGATGTACTTGGAGCAACGTGCGGAGGAAGATACACTTTTCGCCAAGAGCTACCGCAACCCAGCCAAGAACATTGACGACTGCGTGACCTACATTCTGAACTATGTGCAGAAAAGCGGTTGCAACGGCTTCACGGACGGGGAGATATACGGACAAGCCGTACACTACTATGACGAGAACGAGATAGAGGTGGGCAAGCCTATCCAGTGTCATGTAGCTGTGAACCATGTGGTGGAACTCACCGCAGAGGAGAAGGCGGAAGCACGGCAGAACGCTATCCGACAATACCAAGACGAGGAAGTCCGCAGGTTGCAAAACCGCAACAAGCCGAGAACCGCCACCAAAGCGACCGTCCAAGAAGTACAACAACCCTCATTATTTGATTTAGGCTTATGAAACCGAGAACACACATACAGCAGGAAGTCGCACATCTGAGCAAGCGACTACCGAGATTGACCGCCACGCAAAAGGCATACGCTTTCCGCCATTGCTTCAAGCATTACGCAATCAAGAGAGCGGACGGCACGAACATCTGTACCGAGTGCGGACATTCGTGGAAAAGTGAACACGACCTTGCGGACACCGTTTGCG
>OHSS01000221.1_pt1 | contig 19182 bp, 19 predicted proteins | sample 1578781 | NCBI WGS metagenome assembly OHSS01 (sample SAMEA3879554, study PRJEB24766) | human gut metagenome | biome: human-associated habitat; feature: feces | place: USA | collected 1985/1987
CTGGGAAAGTTCCACCAGATGCCCCACACACCAGCTGACAAGGTAGCCATTGCCCTCCATATAACCGTCTCCGCGCTGATTTGCCCCGATCACCTTCGAGAGACTCATGGCAACCGAGGGCTTTTCCGCTAATACAAGCTTCATTCGATACTGCTCCTTTCGCAAAAAAATTAGCAGCCAGGCACCGAAGCGCATGACTGCTATGTAAGGAACGGTATTCTGTTTTAGGTCTACAAACTGGGGCTTTTATGATCTTGCCACAGCTTATCAGTCTATGCACGTCAACTGTTGAAACCGCCGTGTACCGAACGGTACGCACGGTGGTGTGAGAGGACGGCGGTTAGTCACCGCCTCCTACTCGCTTGTGCCCATGTTTCGGCCCTCCACATCATCACTCCGCGCATGCGTTGTGCCTCGCCGCAACGCATTCTGCCCCTCGCTGACTCATCGCCAGGCATCGCTGATGGTGTTCGTCTGCCCATCCTCACTTCTGCAGTATCTGCTTTTCGTTCTCCTGCACACGCCGCTCGAGCGCTGTATACTGCCGGAGCTCGTCCTCGGTAAATCCCCGGAACTTCGCCTGCTCGTAGTCACGCTCCGCGGCCGCGATATCCTGCAGCACCGCATCCGACGCCGGCAGCAGCTCGAGACGAATCATCCGCGGCTCGCGTTTTTTCTTCGTCATTCCGTTCGCGTCTGCATCCTGTGCCTCGCCACGCTTTCCGAAAAGACCGGTCGCCTCGGCTATTTCCGCCGCTTCACGTCGTTTCCTCGGCACGTCGACCACTTCGAGCATCCCGCGTGAGACCAGCTTCTGCAGCGCGGCGCGCAGATCCCCGCGGCTCATATGCATCAGCTCCGCGAGATCCTTCCGGCTCAGCGCCTTTCCGGCATCCTTTCGATCAGTCGCCTCCACGGCATCTTCCCGCGCAGGCATCTGCGCTTCAGCCCCTCGAGTGAGCGCCTTTCCCGCGTCCTTCCGATACAGCAGCAGCGACAGCTCCGCCAGCGTCATATCATACTTCAGCGCCACCGACTCGAGATAGCGCTCGAGCAGCTTCCGGTCGCGGTACTTCTCCACGATGATCCCATCCTCCGAAATCACCTCCTGCAGCGCCTGGCTCCGCTCCTCACCGAGCTTCTGCGTCCCCGGAATCGTCGCCGGGAACACGAAACCATCCTTCGCCGCATCCACTAGAAAATGATAGACCTGCAGCCGCTTCCGCTCATACGCATCCTCATCCAGCACATGCTTGAAGAAGTCGTTGTAGCACTCGAACATCGCGAGTTTCATCTCCACCGTCCGCGCGAAGCTGATCTTCTGATTCACCAGCGAACCCTTCGTCTTCACATAATAGTAGACCGGCGTCCGCAGCGCATAGAACGTCGTCGCATAGCGCACATACTCGAGATTAAACAGAAAATCCTCGCACCAGCTGAGCTTCGCATCCATCCGGATCCCGTGCGCCTCCACAAGCGAGCGCCGGTACAGCTTATTCCACAGCACCCCATAGTAGTAGTCCGCCGGGTTCTCCATCATGAAGCCAACGAACGCTTCACGCCCGATCACCTGGTCCGCGTCGATATCCCCCTTCTGCGACACCATCTCTCCGACGACACGATAGAAATCCGCGATCACCATGTCGCAGCCCGTCTCCTCGGCCGCCCGCACCATCAGCTTCGTCGCATCCGCCGTCAGCCAGTCATCACTGTCCACGAACTGCAGAAACGTACCCCGCGCCCGCGCGATCGCCTGGTTTCGCGTATCCGACACCCCCGTATTCTCCTTATGCACGACCACCACGCGCGCATCCGCCCGCGCATATCCGTCGCAGATCTCCCCGGACCGATCCTTACTTCCATCATCCATGAGGATCAGCTCGAAATCCCGAAACTCCTGATTCAGAATACTGTCCACACAGCGCGCGAGACTCTTCTCCGCGTTATACACCGGCACGATGATACTGACCTTCGGCTCCATAGGCACCTCCATCAAAAAACTACTTCTAGTTGTACCATAAAACCCTCCCGTTGACACTCGTATATTTCTGCTCACTTTTCCCGGGCCAATGTCTCGGCCCTCCGCCTGCTCACTCCGCGCCCACGCGTCCGCACCCTCCACCTTCTCACGTCGCGTCCACCCATTCGCACTCGTTGCCTTTATCGCGCCCATGCCTCCGCCCACTACCTCCTCACGTCGCATCGAAGCACCAATTCCCTCATGAAAATGTCATATTACAGCATAAATTCGCTCATGAAAGTGTAATGAAGCACGGATTATTCCCTCATGAAAGTGGCAAAATACTGAAAAGAACGCTCATAAAAGTGGCAGAGCACGGAAATCTGAATGGTAAAATTCCGAGTTGTTGAGCTGTTCTTACTTTCTATTTTATCAGATATCGCCTACAGAGTCCATAGCTTCATAGCTCAAAACAGTTCACCCACCAACCATTTGGCTATGTAAAGGGGACGGCTTTTCAGCCGCCCCACCGGTCAACGCTGCGTTAATCAGACAGGTTCATCGTCCGATTCCGCTTCATAATCCTCGTTGACATCCACTTCTTCGTCCTCGTCACCATCATCCTCCGGCAGCTGGAGCGTATCTTCATCCTCATCGTGATAATCCGCATCCGGGTCCGGCTGATTTTTCTTGGACGCAGGCTTTACGCCCTTCATCTTGATATAGAGATAACCGCCGACACCGGCTGCACCGATCACAAACAGAAGCAGCATAATCATCGGAAGCGGAGACGATTTCTTCTGCTCGCTCTCTGTTTTCTGCTCTTCCGGTGCCGGTTCCGTCTCCTGCGGCTTTTCGGTTTCCGCAGGTTCCGTGACTTCCGGCTCCTTCTCCCGATACTTGGCAGCTTCCTCTTCATCCATCAGCGCAAGCAGATCGGCCTCGTCCACCATGTTCAGGAAATGCACATTCTGGTTGCCGTCTTTATCGCGGTCGATGATCAGATAAAAGGTGTTGCCCGCCTTTGTCACCAGCGTAATGAACTGCTGGCTGGATTTATCTTCTTCCTCACCGATATCGTCCACCAGCGTCATATTTCCTTCCGGAGTCAAAGCTGCACTGGATTTCGTCTCATCCTCGTATGACATTCCACTCTGCATCAGATCCAGAAACAGCTTCAGCGCATCTTCACTGAACATGCTGCTGTCTTTTGCAGAATCCGTGACATTCAGGTACTTTCCATGTGCATACCCGGTTTTGCCGTTGAAGTTTACCTTATACCAGTCACCGCATTTTTCGACAATCTCCACCGTATCGCCGGAATGCAGATATCCGATAATCTCCTGATCCATGCCGGGACCGGAACGAAAATGCAGACTGGTGATCCCCGGCACCACCGTACCAGTCTGCTTTTGGGACTTTTCGCTGCCGATATTGTATTCTTTGCCGCCCACCGTAACGATCAGGTTCCCATCCGCATCCGTAGAGACCTCATAGCCATCCGGCAGAACCTGCATGTCCGGGTCGATTTCGATGCTGTCGGTATTGTCCGTTTTCCCCGCATTTGTGCTTTCTGCTGCATCCGTCTCCTGTGCAGCGGTACTGACAGGCGTGTTCTTCTGCACATCATCGCCCGTATAGGCAAATGCAGTGGTCGTAAAGGTTCCTGCCGCCATCACGCTGGCAAGCAGCATTGCTATCATCTTTTTCATTCCATATCCTCCGTTTCTTTCTCATCCAGTTTCAGGTTCTCCGGGTTGGGAACCGCAGCCTGCGCCAGCTGAATGATGACTGCCAGCTGTTCCGGGGTCAGGCTCTGGGCATGTACCATTTCACAGATTTCGCTGTTTTCCTGCTCGTGGTACTTTCTGTCCCATTCCTTTCTGCGCTCCTCCCATTCATCGCGTTTCCTGCGGGCTTTCTCGCGCTCCGCAGCAATCTTTTCCAGTTTCAAGCTCATATCGTATCCTTTCCGGGCGAATAAACGCCCTATTTTTATCGAATTCTTCCCATGCAGTAGTAGTGCTGCCGCCAGTAGTTCGTCTCAATGGAAGCATAGGAAATTGGTGAGCCACAGTGGATCATCATCCCGTTGCCGACATAAATGCCCACATGGGATGCGCCACTGGTGTTGTAGGTTTTCTGGAAGAAGATCAGGTCTCCGGGCTTTGCCTCACCCTTCGGGATAATGTCGCATTTTCCCATCAGACCGTTGGCCGTCTGCCTGCCTACATTCCAGCCATTGCCGCAGTGGTTGATGACCCAGCTTACAAAACCGGAACAGTCAAAACTGGTACTCGGCGAGCTGCCGCCCCAGACATAGGGATAACCGAGATATTTTTCTGCTTCGGTAATCATCTTTCGGAATTTTTCATCCGTCAGAGCCTCGCCCGGAATGTCGTAATCCTGGTATTCTCCGCTGGAACCTGCGCCATCCGGCGTTGCAAAGGCGATGCCTGCAAACAGGTCATCCCGATTGCCCCGGCACTCCAATGTGACTTCGTAGCGTTCCAGCTGGTCATCTGTAAGACCGGAATTTCTGGCAACATAGTCCATACCCCGATTGAGCAGCGTTACATTGAGGATTTTATACTCATACTGTACCGTTACCTGATATGTGTAGGTGTGCCCGGTTCCGGTGATTGGATTGTAGCGATAGCCCACACGGGTTTCTTTCCTTGTCCGGATTTCTACCTTCTCCTCCAACTTCAGCTCATACTGTGCTTCAAAAATACTCTGGAGCCGCGCCTGCACCTGGCTTCTCGTGTAGTTTTCAAATTCTACGGTCAGCAGAGATGCAAGCTCATAGGGATTGTGACCAATCTCTGCCAGATTGTAGTGATACTCGTCATAGCCCGGATGGTCGGTTTCAATGCGGTCGATTTGTTTGCGAAGTTTATCTTCCAGCTTGGTATAATCCGTCTCCACGCCTTTTAAATCTTCATCTTCTGCCGTGTAGGAAGTTCCCAGCACCACATTGCCGCCGCCATTGATCAAGACGGAGCATGACGAAACCGACCCGGCAATCACCAAAACAAGCAGTCCCACGGCTGCGATACCGATGATGATATGCGAGTGGCTCTGCACAAACTGAAATGCCTTTTCCGTTATACTGGCAGTACCCTGCGCAGCTTTGGCTGTGCCAGCTGCTGTGTTCTCCGCTGCGGCTGCACCTGCCTTCGCAGCGGCATACTCTTTTTTGATGGCCTGCTTCTGCCGCCATCGGGAAAAGAGATTGGAACCAGCCTGCGGATCAGACTTCATGCGTTCCGCAAAGATGGAATCTACGGCATCTTTATTTGCCTTTTTCTCCAACCGCTCCAGCTTTTTGTACTGCCGCAGCTTTCGACCATACTGGAACCGGGAACCAGCGCGGGCTGCTCCTTCCGCTGAACCTTCGGTAAAATGCGCTGCCTCCACGCCGGAATTATTATCCTGGTCGGCATTGCGCACACTCTGATGTGCCTTGGCTGAAAGTGCATCTGCCGCAAGATTTCCCGGCTTCTTTGGCTTTCCGCCTTTTTTCCCGGAAGCTGCTGCATTCTTTTTCGCTTTTACTTCCTGCTCTGATTTCAGCTTCTTACTGCGCATCTTAGCAAGATCGGCCTCGTGACGAATCTGCCTTCGGTGTTCCGCTTTTTTCTTGCCGCCGTCTCCCGTACTGCTATCTGCGGTTTTGCTTCTGGAATCGCGAAGGGTGTTCTCCGCACCCTCGCGCTCCTGCCGCAGCTTGTCTCCGAGATTCGGATTTTTCTTGCCAGCCATTGCTTACGCCTCCTTTGCTTCCTGAACTTCGGTTAATTTTGTCGTCATAATCCGGTACAGTTCCAGATCGGTCGGGAAACGATCAACGAACGGCAAAATCACATTTCCGTAGAACAGCAGTCCTTCGCCTTCGCCGGAGTGAGTCACATAGGACAGCTGGTGCGGGCTGATATTCAGCTGATCCGCCAGAATCTGACGGTCACCGGCTGCCTGATTCAGCATATAAATGAAGTCGCTGTTCTCAAAAATGTTCGTCACTTCGCGGGAAGAAAGCAGATCTTTTACGTTCTGGGTGATGCCGGTGGGAATACCACCCCATTTACGGAATCGCTTCCAGATTTCCACGCTGTAAGCCGCTGTCTGCTCTTCTTTCAAAAGCAGATGGAACTCGTCCATATAGTAGCGGGTGGCTTTACCGGCATTGCGGTTGGCGGTTACACGCCCCCAGACCTGATCCTGTACCACCAGCATACCGATCTTTTTCAGCTGCTTGCCCAGCTCCTTGATGTCATAGCAGACCAGCCGGTTATTGATATCTACGTTGGTGCGGTGGTTAAACAGGTTCAGCGAACCGGTCACATAGATTTCCAGTGCCGTTGCCACATGGTGTGCTTCCTTTTCATCCTGCCGGAGCAGTGCCTCGTACAAGTCCTGCAACACCGGCATGTTCTCCGGCACCGGATTCTCAAAATAGGTCTGGTAAATCTGATGAACACATCGGTCGATGACCGTCTTTTCTACCGGCTGCAAGCCTTCTTTTCCGCCCACGATCAGCTCACACAGGGACAGGATGAAATCTGCTTTCAGGGCAATCGGATTATCCTCTTCCGAATAATTCGCATTGATGTCCATCGGGTTGATATACTGCGTGCTGGAAGGGCTGATTTTAATGACCTGCCCCTCAAATTTCTTCACCAGTGCCGTGTATTCGGCTTCAGGATCGCACACAATTACATCGTCATCCGTCACCAGGAACGCATTGGCGATTTCTCTCTTGGCAGAGAAGGATTTACCGGAACCGGGAGTACCCAGAATCAGCCCGTTGGGGTTTTTGAGCTTTTTCCGGTCAACCATAATCAGGTTGTTGGACAGAGCATTCAGCCCATAGTACAGAGCCTCTTTCCCGGTCTGAAACAGTTCCTGGGTGGTAAACGGAACGAAAATTGCCGTGCTGCTGGTAGTCATGCTGCGCTGAATCTCAATCAGGTTCTGTGCCAACGGCAGGCAGCTCATCAGCCCCTGCTCCTGCTGGAAGTCCAGACGGCGCAGGTTGCAGTTGTACTTCTGCGCGATACTGGAAGCTTGAAACACATTGGTTTCCAGCTCCTGCTCCGTCTCGCCGGTGTTCATTACCAGAAAGGTCAGCAGGAACATACGCTCATTCTGGCTCTGCAATTCCTTCAGCAGTGCCTTTGCGTCCTTGCCGTAAGTTGCCAAATCTGACGGAATGATGTCCATATCGTATCCGGAACGGACAGCTTTCTTCTGTTCCTCAATCTTGGAACGATCCAGCTCCGTAATGGTGTGCTTGATGGATTTGATTGCTTTATTCTGGTCTACCGACTGAATGTGCATAGTCACGATCTGGCTGGATTCCATATCCAGAAAATCCTTCAGCAGCTGATCCGACAGGTCGGAAGCCGTGATCTGGAGATAGGACATGGAGCCATACATCCCGCCCATCTGAAAAATCCGGTTCTTCGGAAAGGCAAAACCGGTCGGTGCAATAAAGTCCTTTACCGACAGCCCGCTCTCCGGCAACCACTTCCAATCGAAATTGAATCGGTCATGGTCACCCATGTGGAACATATCGTGCATCAGATGAAGCCGTTCCTTGCCGTTCAGCAATTTTGCCCGGACACCCAAGCGTTTGAAGTTGTTCATCAGGTCGATCTCGATGTGAATGAGCCTCGGCTTTGCCTGTTTCATGGATTCCGCCTCAATGCCAAACGTCAGGTACTTCGTCTTGGTCAGGCCGTTGTTGCCCTGGGCAAGCTGGCGGCGCAGCATGGTGCTGTACTCCGTGCGCACCGGATTGAAATGATCCTTCTGGTACGGGATACGCACCATCTTCTCAAAATTCGAGGCATCCGTAGCCATATTCATAAAAGAAAGCTCAAAGCGGATGCTGGAATCAAAGAAGTTCAGGAAGCTGCACCATTCCTCAAAGATAGCCGTCTGATCTTCCTGTTGTGCCAGCTGATAATTGATGTCCTGAAACTGGATGGTTTTGGTGTAGTAGTTGTCCGTCACACGGCAAATACCGTCCGGGAACATCCGCTGAAAAGGAATGCTCTCCTGTGCCGAGTGCGGAACCGTGCGGTCCCCCCTTGCTCGGTCAATCACCGTCTGCACCTGTTTTTGCTCTGCGGCTGACAGATGAGACGGCATTCGGATGTTATCCTGCTTTTTATTCTTCGCTGTCAGCTTTTCGAGAATTTTGAACAATGCGATTTACCTCCATTTCCACATCTGCCTGCTGCACCAGCAGTGCATAGTAATTTTTTGTTTTGTAAGGCCGCGTTTTCGGCCTCTTGAACTTTGCCTCATAGAAGTGCTTTGCCACCACTTCCAGCGGCTGACCGTCTTTCTCGTACATGGCGAGAAAGAAAAGCGGCAGCATCACTGCCATCATGCCAAGTGCGGCAAGGCTCAGATTTCCGCTGGATTTGAGCAAAAAGAAAACCGGAACGCCAATCAGCGCACCGGCTCCAAAGCAGAGAATCTGCCGTTTGGTCAGGTTCATAAAGACCTTGGTTTTGACCTTTGAAAGGTCTCGCGGCACAGAAATATAAGATGCCATGAATCATTCCTCCTTCCTTAGTGCGCTGCAAACACGGATTTCGCAAGGCTTCCCGTCTTAAACAGTGTAAATGCCAGCAAAACCGTATAGCCCATAACGCCCCAAATGCTGCTGATGATGTTATCCGAAAAGGACAGGTTCTGAATCAGAACTGCATAGATGCCTACACAGATCATGATAAGAAAGCCTTGGAATCCCAGTGCAAACAGGGAACGCAGGTAGTTTTGACCGGTATGGCTCTGCTCATGGTTTCCAAAGGTTGCGAACGGAATCGGCGCAAGGCTCACCATGAGATATATTTCCACCATTCGGCCATACACGATGACAAAGATGATAGCCGACAACGCCAGCATCGTGACCTGAACCACAAAGGTCTGCAAATACAGTCCCAGCAGCGGTCCCAAGTCCATTCCTTCCAGTGTAGCCTGCATTGCTGTCAGGGTCGCATCACTGACGGACGTACTGCCGGAAATCAGACCGCCGCTTCGGGAGATCACTTGCTGCGCCACATCAAAGACAGCCATCGTGATATTGAATGTGTTCGAGATCAGGGTCACTGCCAGAAAGGTCTTAAAGACCCATTTGAAAAATGTCCACGTCTCGAAATTTGCCAGATTGTTATGCTCGATGAGCATCTGGATCAGCTCATAACAGGCGATGAATGTCAGCACCATTCCGGCAATGGGCAGGATCACGGATTCCGAGATGTTGCGGATCATAGAAAAGACCGCAGGTGAAAAGTTCGCCGGTGTGGTTCCCACATCGCCTGCGATCTGTCCAACCTGCTGGTTGACCGAATCAAACATCCCTGAAAGATTTCCCATGATACCGCTGATGATCATGCTCTTGAGCCAATCTGTGATCTGTTCAAGGATACTCTGCATGAGCCGCCTCCTTCCTTACGCAAACACACCGAACAGCTTCGCCATCCGGGACAGAAGCATGAACAGCTGTGAGAAAAGAGACAGTGCCGATGCAGTTGTAGTAAGAAACGCCATAGATTTGTCCTCCTGTAACTTGTCCGGCCTATCAGCCGGTGCGATTCTAAACTGCGGTTCTGCGCCAAACTTCCAACATGTGCACCTGCCGGAGAGCGCAGAAAATAGCCAGCTGCGGATATTGCCTGCACCTGACTATGTAACAGGCAGCTTTCGCCGCCCGGTCGGAATCTTCGCTCCGACAGCTTTCGCTTAACCGAACAGACCAGAAAGCAGCGGCACCAGAGTCGTGCCGATCAGTGCCACGCCGCCGCCAGCCATGAACTGTTTCATACCCTGGGATTTGGCACCGGGGTTGTCGTTGCCGTAGCCCTCCAGCAGGTTGATGGCTCCCCAGATGCCGAGACCGGCACCCAGTGCGATGACAAGAGTCTGAAGAACGGTTACTGCGCTGTTGAAAAATGCCATAAATGTGTACCTCCTTGTACGATGCGCCCTTGTGGGCTGATGAATAGTGATTTTCCATCTGCATGTGCACCTGCAAATGGGCAAACATATAGCCAGGTTTCCAATCCCAATCAGAAACCTGGCTATGTAAAGAGGCGGCAGCTCGCCGCCCCTTATCTTATTCTGTTACCAGCAGCGTACCCATGACATCTTCGTCACCGGAACAAACTTACTTGGCATGATCTGCATCAACCACTTCGTACTTATCACCTGGTTTGAGCTTCAGCCGATGGTCAAGAAATGCCTCGATGCTGAACGTGTTTTTCTTATCAGCACCGGCAGTGAGCTTGTAGTTCGGATGCTGGGTCAGATCATATTTATCTGACTTGAACGGTCTCACACCGCGCAGCTGTAAAATGCACTTTCCGCCGTCCAACACGGCCAGTTCATCCACCGAAGCCAGGTCATGCCCAACCTTCTGATAATTGGTGCCGTAGGATGGGCTGTTGCCTCTGGTATCGGAAGTGTTGTACAGATCAATCGTTTCTTTCCCCAGTGCCTGATTCAATTCTTTTAGCGTAGTCGGCTCTGAACCACCAAGAAAAATACGGGAATCCATATTGCCGATGATGGTATCGGCATTGTCCTTATAGATTGCCTTCAACTGGCTCTGTGCCTGAAGTACCAGACATGCCGAGATTTCTCTTGATCGGATGGTGGCTACCAGCTTTTCCAGATTCGGAATCTGACCAATGTTCGCACACTCATCAATCAGGCAGCGCACATGCACCGGCAATCTGCCGCCGTAAACATCATCCGCTTTCTCGCACAGCAGGTTAAACAGCTGTGTATAGATCATCGAAATCAGGAAATTAAAAGTCGGGTCTGTATCGCTCATAATGAGGAACAGAGCCGTTTTCTTGTCTCCCACCGTATCCAGCGACAGCTCATCGTACATGGTGATATCACGGACTTCCTCAATATCGAAGGGAGCAAGACGTGCGCCACAGCTTACCAGAATCGACTTTAAGGTCTTGCCCGCCGCCAGCTTGAACTTGGCATATTGGCGGACAGCAAAGTGGTTCGGTTTTTTCTTTTTCAGAGCTTCAAACATCTGATCCACTGGATTCTGAAAGGTTTCATCATCCTCGCGTACTTCCATCGCATTCAGGAATTCAATCAGCGTTGCAAAGTTCTGCTCTTCCAGCGGTGCCTCATAGTGGATATAACCAATCAAAGCACAATACAGCAAGGTCTCTGCCTTCGTCCAGAATTCGTCACCGGCCTTGCCGTCCCCTTTGGTGTTGGCAATGAGGGTTGTGGTCAGCTTCAAAATATCCTTTTCGCTGTGAATATACGCGAAGGGATTATAATGCATCGACTTTCTGAAATTGATAGTATTGAAAATCCGGATACTGTATCCGTTCTTCAAAAGGGCTTGGCCGCAGTCGATTACGATATCGCCTTTCGGGTCAGTGACCACATAGGAACTGTGGCATTGTAAAAGATTGGGTTTAAGCCAAAACCGGGTCTTGCCGCTGCCGGAGCCGCCCACCACCAGCACGTTTTTGTTTCGGGCATTTGCCGGATTCTTCGGGCGGTTGCCCATCATCAGCCGCTCCGTCCGGGTCAGAATCACATTGTTTGCAAACACTGGATCTTCAAACGGTTCGATGTCTTTCTGCGTACCCCAACGAGCAGAGCCATACTCCATGCCATGGCGATATTTCTTGGCATTTTTGCCTTTCAGGTACACAGCAAGCCGCAAACCCGCTCCGCAGCACACACCAATCAGCAAATCCATCGGATGCAGACTTGGCATCGGGTTGGAAAATGCTGCACCCAGGGCAGAAAGAAAGCCGAGGAGCTTTTCAGACATGTCTGCGCCCTCGGCAATTCTCCACGCTTCTCCCAGATTGGTACATACAAGACCGGCAATGAAGTACGGTAGGTTCAGGAGCAGCTGCTTCTTTGTCTTATTACTCATAGATCACGCTCCTGACTTTTGTGGCGAACCTTATCCGGAAGAATTGCAGCAACCAGCTCTTTGAGCTTGTTAAGCTGCTCCAGAACACTCGGTTTTTCCTTTGTTTTCAGCTTTCGGTTGGTGAATTCCTCAAAAGCGGAAGTCAGTGCATCCGCATCCTTCGCCTTAAAGAACACCGTGTACTTGGGTGGCATTACATTTTGGTCTTTCGTAATGGCATAATCCACACCATATTTCCGTGCCACCTGTTCAAAGCCTTTCAAATCCGTTTTCTCAATGGGGATACTGCTGACTCCCTGATTCTGACCGATCAGTTCTTTGATGCTCTGCTTTCCAACCGGCAGCTGCGCTGTTTTCTGAGCCACCTTTGCCTGATGGTGCCGTTTCCACGCATTATAGCCATTCACGATGGTGCGAAAGGTCAATTTCGTGGTGCTGATTGCCAGATTGACGGTACGATTTTCAACTTCTTCCTGCATGAATCTCCGCCTCCTTCCTTACAAACTGTCCCGGTCCGGTGCAGGTTTGCTCTTTTCTTGGGGCTTTGCAGCCTTTTCCTCCATCTTCTTCACCATGTCATCCGGAACCGGAATCGCCATGATGCTGCGACCCATACGAACGAACATCTGGGGCTGATGGAACTGTTCCTCAAATTTCTGCATCTGCTCCGAAGTCAGAGAACCAAAGTCATCCTCTGTCAGCCCTACCACCAGAAAATCACCGGCATAAATGTCCTGCATATCCCCGTCTTCGGTGTAAATCGCACGGTTCAGCGGCAGACCATTGATTTTGCCGGATTCATTCAGAATAATGGCCACTTCATCCTCAAATGGATAGGTTACTTCAATATCGCCGCCGACCATAGCCTGCAAATCTTCCAGCTCCGTGCCAACACTGATTTTTTTCGGGTAGGCATTGGGCTGTACCAGCAGCACATTCATTGTCCTGGTCTCTGCCAGTTCATGTTCTCCCACGGTCTTGAAGTCCACACCGGTGAAATCGCCGGAATCCAGAACATAGTCCTGATTGTTCCACGCCTGCGTCACCATGCGTTCCGCATCTTCCTGTGAGGCAGCTTCCACGGAAACCTTCCTCTGGAGAGTTTCCGTAATCTCCACATCGAATTTCTTCATAGGCACCTCCTTAGATCAGGCGCAGTGCCGGAACCAACTCGCCGCCAATGGAAACCACCGTCAGGTTCTTGTTCACATAGTCGATGGTGCGTTCCAGCGTAAACAGATTGATGCTGCATTCGTTGCCGTTCTGGTCGATTTCCGAAACCTCCGCAGCTCCCAACAGATAGCGGGTTCTGTCAGTCTCGATCACATCGCTCTTATCATAATGGAGAAGCAGTTCCCCATCTGCCACCAGATCAGCCTCCATCTCATCGTAAACATCCTCAAAGATGTCTCGACTGCCATCCTCGGTCAGGAGTTCGCCGCCAGCCCCCGGCAGGATCACCATCACAATGCGCTCCTTCGGGTGATCTTCACGGATTGCCTCCAGCATCAGCCAGTTATGAAGCATCGCAATGGACTTCTCAAACATGGGATCATCCATCGGATTCGGCTGCGATGCACCATTCGGGCAGTTCTTGCAATCCATGCTGCACACTGCGTTGTTCTGATTCTTCTTAAAGTTCATCATCATAAAAATCTCCTTCTCATCGTTCCATATCTCGTTGTTTACTTCGCTGCCACTTTTCCAGCAGCCGGATAATCGTGTCCTGCATCTGCTTCGGCGTATAGGATTTCGGGAAATACTTCCGAAGAACCTCGTTTTTAATCGTCACATGGTCAAGCTCATCCTTTTTGATTTCATTCATCACTTCACACATGGCATCCAAGGTACAGCCGCCCTCCTGCGAGAGCTTTTTCAGCCGCTGTGCCTGCGACAGGGATGGAGATGCCTGTGCATAGTCCATTGCCTCCAGAAATTCTTTCTGTTCAGACGTTTTCAGATAAGAAAGCTCTACCGCCGGATTGAAGGCGATTTTCTTCTCATCCACCATATCCAGAATTTCGGGGATTAGGTTGGTAAGGCGGATAAACCGCTGTACATTGCGAGAACTATCTCCAGCCTGCTCTGCCACAATGTCTCTTGAAACTGTTCCAACCGACTTCTGGCCAACTTGGCCAGAAGTTAAATCCCCACGTTCCCCCTGATGCTTCATCGCCTCCAGCTTCATCTTGTAGGAAAACGCTCTCTCACTGGGAAGGATATTTTCCCGCTGCAAATTGCTGTCCACCATAAAGATGATTGCCGCATCATCGTCCATTTCCTTGACGATGACCGGCACGGTCTCCAAACCTGCCAGCTGTGCCGCATGAAGCCTGCGGTGTCCCGAAAGAATTTCAAATCCGCCCTCTGGATCAGGCCGTACAATCAGCGGTGATACCACGCCGATCTGCCTGATACTCTCCACGGTCTGTTCCATCAGCTCATCGTCCAGCACCTTAAAGGGATGCCCTTCAAAGGGATGCAGGTCAGAAAGCGGCATCTCCGTCCGCTGCTCCTTAGCCGCAGCGTCGGCAGCTGAGCCACTGCGGTTTTCTGTTGTAATACTGGTTTTTGCTTTTGCCATTCAGCTTCTTAACCTCCTTCCAGCGGTGATAGATGTCATTCTTACCTGCGAAAAACGCCTTTTTTGCCTTGCACTTCATAGATCAAGTACCTCCTTAACGACCTGCTGTTTTTCTTTTCCAATGCTCTTTCTGCGGTCCTCTCCGCTGATTCGCACCGGCGTACACATTTCCAGAATCCTGCTGTAAATCCGGGCGTATGCCACATCCTGCGGATTGCGGATTTCAGCAATCTTCAGATTGGTTGTGATAATGACCGGAAGCCCTGACTTGTAACGCTCATCAATGACAGCGTAGACCTGCTCCAGCGCATATTCGGTGCTGCGCTCAATTCCCAGATCATCCAGAATCAACAAAGAATAGTTGGAAAACGAAGCAATATACCTGTATCGTTCTTCCGAATACATGGCTCCCATCTGGTTCAGGATTTTGGAGAAGTTCGTCATCAAAACCGGAATGCCCTGTTCCAACAGCGCATTGGCAATACATGCCGCCACAAAGGACTTTCCAGTTCCGACATCTCCCCATAACAAAAGGCCAAGGTTTTCAGCCTTGACCTTTTTCCACTGCTCCACATAGCGTTTTGCCATCTGGATATCCTTATTATCTTCTGCAACGGCAAAATTCCATTCCAGAAGATGTTTTTCCTGAATCCCCGTTGCTTTCAGCTGCCTGATTTTACGCTGCCGCTCCACCAGTTCATCCTGGCGTTTCTTTTCCGCCATCGCTTCCTGCTGGCATCTGCAAAGGCAGGGAACAATCTTGTCTCTGCCCCAGAGCTTTACCCTGCACTGCACCGGCGTGTGGCAGTTCCGGCAATACAGCAGTCCGTCCTCGCCCTGGTATTCCTGCTCTCCGGGTTCTTTCGGCGTAAAGAACGAATCCAACGCCGCATTCAAAACTTCAGGCACCATGTCGCTCATAAGCTGTCTCCTTCCTCAAATGTGTAGTCTGCCGGGTTGTACTTCGGCTTTTCTCTCTTCGCCCAGCTCCGGATTGTGGCAAGGTGATTTTTGTAGCTCCTGCCGGTGGAGGCCATATACTCAGAGAGCCGTTCCACCCGCATCTGATAATCTCCTGGGAACTCCTGCCGGAGCTTGCCGTATTCCGTGTCAGAGAGAAGGACATTTTCGTATGAGCCATACCGGTGCTGGATTTCCTTCTTCTCTCTTTTATTGATTGTTTCAGTACTTGTTCTATTAGTACTTAATTGCGCGGAATTTTCCGTAACCGGTGTGTCCGTATCCGGATTTACCGTATACGGATTTTCCGTACACGGTGATTCCGAACACGGCTTTTTCCTTGGCATCTCATAGATCACATACTCCGCTCTGCCCATCCGACCGTTACTCTCACGCTGCTGGTTCCTTTCCAGATACCCAAGACGCTCCAGCTCTTTTAGAGCCGTAAGCACCCCATCTACGCCATCCGGCGTAATCGAAGATAACCCCCGTACCGAATAGTTCCATGTGTCCGGTAAACTAAGCAGCATAGAGAGAAGTCCTTTTCCTTTCAGGCTGAGACCCTGATCCCGCAGGTGGTAATTGCACATCGTTGTGTAATTGCTGTTTTTCTCAACCCTGAATACCGGCATGGTGCTCACCATCCTTTTTCGCAGGCTCCGTTTTTTTCTTCGGACATTTGCGCGGACGATCTTCGCTGTCCTCCCGTCGATGGTATTTGCCGGTATCCTGCATCATGCGTTCAAACGCCTGAAGGCGTCCCTCTGTAAAAAGCGTCATTCGATCACACCCCATTTCTTAAACAACTTGAAGAGATGATTCTTTCCCTTGCAGGTCACTCTCGTCTGCTGCACCAGTTTTCCACTTCTGCCGTAGCAATCCCGGACAATAAAATAGCCCCTTGCAGATTTGTCTGCAAAAGGCATCAGCCAGCCGCTTGGACTGCGGTACAGATAGCGGTGATCCAGTAAGAGAGCTACTGCCGTCTTCTCTGGGATTCCGATTTCCTTACAGAAATTCCGGATGCAGGTGCAGTCCTCCGAATTCACAAAGGTATCAAAGTAGTCTGCCTTGGGCTGTGCCGCATCCAGCTGTTTGCGGATACCTTCAAGCTGCTCCCTCTCGGCTACAAGCTCCTGCGCCAGGGTGTAGATGACCTCCGGGTGCTGAATCACCTGATCCAAAATGGAATCGCTCATATACACACCATGCTTTCGGATGGACGGGAGAACTTCATCAAACACCCAATGTTCAAATCGTTCTGCCGATGGCAGCTTGCTGTGAACGATCAGCCGGTAAACATCGCCTTCTGTGATAAAGGAGATTTCAACGACCTGCTCTCCAGCATCTCCATACTGATTCACCTTCTGGACGACCCCCTCGCGTTTCGTTAGGGGGCCTCTGCAATGGCGTTTCACTGCGGCGTAGGGATTCACATACCCCAACGCTTTCGCCACATCGCTTGCACAGAAGAATGTCTTGCCCGCCTCTTGCAACACGCGGATCGAACCAAACTCCTGGTTCTCAAACACCTCCATCATCTGCCTTGACTGTCCGCCATGACTGCCCACATCGGTGTCATGGGTCTTCTGATTGAAATCCGTCATACCTGTTACCTCCTGCTCAAATTTGTCTCGCCGGATTTCGGGCGAAAAAAATAGAGCCTCGACCCATTCTCGTTTTCAAAGAATGAGCCAAGGCTCTATGTAAATCAGTCAAGTATGTGTTCGTCCGTCGATGGCAAAATTGGACTTCATTTGCTCCTATTGTCCACCAGTAATTTAACCCATAAGAGGTCAAAATGGGCTTGTCCACCAGTAATTTGACCACTATAAACCCATAAATTTCCGTTCAAATTCCATCAAAACCGAACAGTCCAGGCAGAATTTTGGGTATAGAAAAAGCCCGGAAAATAGCGTATTTCCGGGCTTTTTTAGCATTTTGAAGTTGTCGATTATCGCTTGCTGAACTGCGGAGCGCGACGAGCGGCTTTGAGGCCGTATTTCTTACGTTCCTTCATACGAGGATCGCGGGTCAGGAAGCCAGCCTTCTTCAGGGTGCTGCGCAGCTCGGGGTCGAACTGCAGCAGAGCGCGGGACAGGCCGTGGCGGATAGCGCCAGCCTGGCCGGAAGTACCGCCGCCGACAACGTTAATCACGATGTCGAACTTGCCATCGGTGTTGGTCAGAGCCAGCGGGCTGCGGACCATCAGCTTCAGGGTTTCCAGGCCGAAGTAATCGTCGATATCACGATTGTTGATGGTAATCTTGCCGGTGCCATTGTAGACGCGGACGCGGGCAACGGAATGCTTACGACGGCCAGTGCCGTAGAAATACTGTTTAGTTTCGTACATCTTCTATTGCCTCCTTATCAAAATTCCACAACTTCGGGCTTCTGGGCAGCATGTGCATGCTCAGCAGTCTTGTAGCAGTGCAGGCGGGTCATAGCCTTAGCGCCCAGGGTGTTGGAAGGAACCATGCCCTTAACAGCGTAGGTCATAGCCTTATCGCTGGCTTCAGCCATCAAGGTCTTATACTGGGTTTCCTTCAGGCCGCCGATCCAGCCGGAGTGGGTACGGTACATCTTCTGGGTGCCCTTCTTGCCGGTCAGCACAGCCTTGCCGGCGTTGATGATGATGACATAGTCACCGCAGTCGGCGTTGGGGGTGAAAGTGGGCTTGGTCTTGCCGCGCAGCAGGTCAGCAGCCCGAACGGCGGTTTTGCCCAGGGGCTTACCGGCAGCGTCGATCACATACCACTTGCGCTCCAGGGTCTCCTTTTTCAGCAGAGTAGTGGACATTATGATTTCCTCCAATTGGATTAAAATATTTTGACATTCTCAGATGCCTGAAGTATAATGCCTTCAGGACGCTTGAACTTTATACCACATTAAAAATCAAATGTCAACAGCATTTTTGAGAAATTTTATGAAATACCGAATGATCTTCCAAATGCTCGAAAATAATCGCGAATGCTCTCGTTTTCTAACGTCCTATTTTAAGCGGATTTCGGAGGAAAAACAACTATGCAAAAGCTGATGGGACTGGTTCGGCGGTGCGTGGACGACTATCATATGATCGAGGCGGGCGACCGCATTGCCGTGGGCGTGTCCGGAGGGAAGGATTCTCTCGCGCTGCTCGTCCTGCTGGCGGGGCTGCGGGAATACTTTAATAAGCCCTACGAGCTGGAAGCGATCACCATTGATATGGGGCTGGGGATGGACTATTCTCAGGTCGCGGCGCTGTGCGAGCAGTGGAACGTGCCCTATACCGTGGTGAAAACGGAGATCGCGCCCATTATTTTTGACCACCGCAAGGAGAAGAATCCCTGCTCCATGTGCGCCAAAATGCGCCGGGGGGCGCTGAACCAGGCGATTCTGGACAAGGGCTTCAACAAGCTGGCGCTGGGACACCACTATGACGACGCGGTGGAGACATTCCTCATGTCCCTGCTGTTCGAGGGGCGCATCAACTGCTTCCAGCCGGTGACGAACCTTGACAGGACGGGTATTGTGCAGATTCGCCCCATGCTGTACATCCACGAAAAGACGCTGGACAATTTCGCGGCGCGGATGAACCTGCCGGTGCTGCAAAACCGCTGCCCTGTGGACAAGGTCACGAAGCGGGGAGAGGTCAAGCAGCTGATTTTTGAGCTGAGCAAGACCTATCCCGATCTGAAGGAGCGGATTTTCGGCGCCATGCAGCGTTACCCGCTGGCGGCTTGGGAGCCGAAGGGGCGG
>OHSS01000241.1_pt1 | contig 17796 bp, 14 predicted proteins | sample 1578781 | NCBI WGS metagenome assembly OHSS01 (sample SAMEA3879554, study PRJEB24766) | human gut metagenome | biome: human-associated habitat; feature: feces | place: USA | collected 1985/1987
TTCCATCACAAAGAATAAAAGTCTTATAGATTTACATAGACATTCGTAATATACTAATATACAAGTCCTTTTAAAAAAGCAACAGCCCTTCTCAAAGGGCTGTTTGCACGTTATGCGATAAATAGCTGAAAGTAAAGACCTTATTCATTGAATGAAAAAAGCAAGAAAAAAAGCATTTGTTTTTTTCAAATAAGATACCCAATTTTGCAAACGTAGAAGTTTCGCTAAATTGATAAATGTAGATAGCCGTTATGAGTAAAAACAATCATGTCGGACTATGGAACGCGTGTCTTGACATCATTCGCGACAACGTTCCTGAACAGACATATAAAACTTGGTTTTGTCCAATCGTCCCATTAAAATTTGAGGACGATACCTTGGTATTGCAGGTGCCGAGCCAATTCTTTTATGAATTTCTGGAAGAGAAATTCCTGGATTTGCTACGCCAAACAATTCATAAGGTTTTTGGCGAAAGAACCAAATTGATGTACAGTGTAATGGTGGTTAAAAACCCACCTACAGCTGTTCCTCTGCCTACTCATTCCGGTTCGTCCACTCCGGTATCTGCTGTACGCAAGACTACAACCAAAGACATTCCGCAGACACCACAAATAACCGAACTCGACCCTCACCTGAATAGAGATTACAATTTCGAAACATTCATAGAGGGAGAAAGCAACAAACTGTCACGTAGTGTGGCAGAAGCTGTTGCGCTCAATCCTGCCAAAACCATTTTCAATCCGCTATTCTTCTATGGAGCATCTGGCGTAGGGAAAACTCACCTCGCCAATGCCATCGGAACCAAAATTAAGGAACTCTACCCTGAAAAACGGGTGTTGTATGTCTCGGCCCACTTATTTCAGGTGCAATACACGGACTCCGTACGCAACAATACGACTAACGACTTCATCAACTTCTACCAGACAATTGACGTGCTGATCATCGATGATATCCAGGAATTTGCTGGAGTTACCAAAACTCAAAACACGTTCTTTCACATCTTCAACCATCTACATCAGAACGGGAAACAGCTTATCCTAACTTCGGATCGTGCCCCCGTACTCCTGCAAGGTATGGAAGAACGCCTCGTCACTCGTTTTAAGTGGGGTATGGTTGCCGAGCTCGAAAAGCCGACCGTCGAACTGCGCAAAGATATCTTACGCAACAAAATACGTCGTGACGGTTTGCAATTCCCTCCAGAAGTTATTAATTATATCGCAGAAAACGTAAGTGACAGCGTACGCGATCTGGAAGGTATCATTATTTCCATCATGGCCCATTCAACCATCTATAATAAAGATGTAGATTTGGAACTGGCTCAACGGATTGTACGTAAAGTTACCCAGAACGAAAGTAAAGCCATAACGATAGACAATATCATCAATACGGTATGCAAGCATTTCGGTCTGGATACAAGTGCCATCCATACAAAATCCAGAAAGCGAGAAGTGGTACAGGCACGACAGATTGCCATGTATCTGGCTAAAAATTACACAGACTTCTCAACGGCCAAAATTGGTTCTTTAATAGGCAACAAAGACCATGCAACCGTTCTACATGCCTGCAAGACGATCAGTGAGCTGAAAGAAGTAAGTAAAAGCTTCCAAGCCGAATTAGAAGAGATACAGACGGCCTTGAAACAACAATAGGATAAAGTAAACCCATAACGATGAAAAAGCAGGGATCAAAACCCCTGCTTTTTCATTATATTCCATAGCAATTCAGACATGGCTTCTGCATCTTTTTTCGTATAGCGAACATCCGTAAAGACTTGGGCTAAAGTCGCTTTACCATTTTCTGTCACATACTGTCTATTCTCGGGCAATGATTCTTTATAAGCATACAAACGGTCAATGTCCTCAGGCGTATAGTCGTGATAAACTTCTTCATGAACTACTGCTTCCAATGGCAAACGGTCAACTTGCGCAGGATCTTCAGCCGGCCATCCCACTGTAACGGTCGTGATGGGGAACACCAACTCCGGCAACTCCAGTGCTTCAATAATCAAATGAGGATTGTATGTAGTAGTACCCAAATAGCAAATACCCAATCCTTTTTCCTCGGCGGCCACGCAAAATGTCTGAGCTGCCAGCAAGGCATCAACAGCTCCCGTTACAAACCATTCAAAATTATTATACCCCGGCTCGGCCTGACGCTGCCGACACCATTTGCTAAACCGGTTCAAATCTATACAGAAAGTAAGTACAACCGGCACAGCTGTCACCATTGGCTGATTGAAATGTGCCGGAGCCAGTTTGGCCTTCCGGTCGGCATCGCGGGTCACCACCACGCTATAGGTCTGCATGTTTCCAACGGTCGATGCACGAAACGCCGTTTCAAGTAAATCATTTAACAAATCAACAGGAATGTCCTTCTGCTGATATTTACGGATTGTTTTTCTCTGTTTCAAGCTTCCCATACTTTTTCTTTTTTCTGCAAATATATAAAAGATTTAAGTAATTACCCTCTTTCTTGGCATAATCCTTCTCCACTCCATACCTAAAAAACAATTCAAGAATCTTCTCATATACTCACTGCTTTTCTTTTTTGAAAACTTTCCCATATATTCCAAAATAGTAAACTTCTAAAATACAGACAGATAACAGTTATAAACAAGAAACTTGCAATCTGTTGATAAAAACATGACTATTTATTTTGTCGGATGGAAAAACATTCATAGATTTGCAAACACATTTGTTAGCCAATGGCAAAACTTCTACAATATTGCTAATTGAATCAATAAAATCTAAAAGAATAGACCATCGTGGAAAAGAGAACTTTTACTTATCAGGAAGCCTTTGAAGCATCTTTACAATACTTCCAAGGCGATGAACTGGCTGCCAGGGTATGGGTGAACAAATATGCCGTCAAGGACTCCTTCGGCAATATTTACGAAAAGTCACCAGAAGATATGCATTGGCGTATCGCAAACGAAGTGGCTCGTATTGAGGCCAAGTATCCCAATTCCTTGAGCGCCGAAGAGTTGTTCAAGCTGTTGGATCACTTCAAATACATCGTTCCACAAGGAAGCCCCATGACAGGCATCGGAAACAATTACCAGGTTGCTTCTCTGTCCAACTGCTTCGTAATTGGAGTAGACGGTGAAGCCGACTCTTACGGCGCCATCTTCAAAATCGACGAAGAGCAAGTACAGCTGATGAAAAGACGCGGCGGCGTAGGCCACGATCTTTCACACATTCGTCCCAAAGGATCTCCGGTAAAGAACTCAGCCCTCACTTCCACCGGTTTGGTTCCTTTTATGGAACGCTATTCGAACTCCACCCGCGAGGTAGCACAAGACGGACGCCGTGGTGCCCTAATGCTCAGCGTTTCCATCAAACATCCCGATTCTGAAGCTTTCATCGACGCCAAAATGACTGAAGGCAAGGTGACAGGCGCTAATGTTTCGGTGAAACTGGATGACGCATTCATGGAAGCCGCCGTCAGCGGTACTCCTTATGTACAACAATACCCCATCGACAGCCCCAATCCGCTTGTAAAGAAAACCATAGATGCAAGTACTCTGTGGAAGAAGATTGTCCACAACGCATGGAAGTCTGCCGAACCCGGCGTACTGTTCTGGGACACCATCATCCGCGAATCTGTCCCTGACTGTTATGCAGACTTGGGCTACCGCACTGTATCTACCAATCCTTGCGGTGAAATTCCCCTTTGCCCGTACGATTCATGCCGTCTGCTGGCTATCAATCTCTATTCTTACGTGGTCAATCCATTCAAACCCGAAGCTTATTTCGACTTCGAGCTGTTCAAGAAACATGTAGCCTTGGCACAGCGAATCATGGACGACATTATCGACCTGGAGTTGGAAAAAATCGAACGGATCATGGAAAAGATAGACTCCGATCCGGAAAGCGATGCTGTCAAGGAAACAGAACGTACCCTGTGGCAAAAGATCTACAAAAAGAGTGGCCAAGGACGCCGTACCGGGGTAGGCATTACGGCCGAAGGCGATATGCTGGCTGCTTTAAACCTGCGCTATGGTACGGAAGAAGCAACAGCTTTCTCTGAACAAGTACACAAGACCATCGCCCTGAGCGCTTACCGCTCGTCGGTCGAAATGGCAAAAGAACGCGGAGCATTCGAAATCTACGACACCGAACGCGAAAAGAACAATCCGTTCATCAACCGCCTGCGTGAAGCCGATCCTGAGCTCTACGAAGAAATGGCCCAATACGGTCGACGCAATATCGCCTGCCTCACCATCGCTCCTACCGGAACCACCAGCCTGATGACGCAAACCACCTCGGGTATTGAACCTGTGTTCCTGCCGGTATACAAACGCCGTCGCAAAGTAAACCCCAACGACACCAACGTCCGTATCGACTTTGTAGACGAAACCGGTGACGCATTCGAAGAATATGTAGTGTTCCACCCGAAGTTCGTCACCTGGATGGAAGCTCAGGGCCTCAACCCTGCCAAGCGTTATACCCAAGAAGAAATCGACGAAATGGTGACACGCTCACCCTATTATAAAGCCACGTCCAACGACGTAGACTGGCTGATGAAAGTCAAGATGCAAGGACGCATACAAAAGTGGGTAGACCACTCCATCAGCGTCACTATCAACTTGCCCAACAACGTCGACGAAGAATTGGTCAATCGCCTTTACATAGAAGCCTGGCGTTCGGGCTGCAAAGGATGTACCGTCTACCGCGACGGTTCACGCTCGGGCGTACTCATCTCCACCAAGAGCGACAAGAAAGACGAACTACCCCCCTGCAAACCACCTACGATTGTCGAAACCCGTCCAAAAGTACTCGATGCCGAAGTAGTACGCTTCCAGAACAATAAAGAAAAGTGGGTGGCCTTCGTAGGCCTGCTCAACGGACACCCCTACGAAATTTTCACCGGTGTGCTCGATGATGACGAAGGTATCGTCCTCCCCAAGAATGTTGTATCAGGCCATATCATCAAGAATGTCGATGAAAACGGTATCAAGCGTTACGACTTCCAGTTCGAGAACAAGCGCGGCTACAAAGTCACCATCGAAGGTCTGTCCGAGAAGTTCAATAAAGAATACTGGAACTACGCCAAGCTTATCTCGGGCGTGTTGCGCTACCGCATGCCTATCGAGCAGGTCATCAAACTGGTAGGCTCCCTGCAGCTCGACAGCGAGAACATCAACACTTGGAAAAATGGTGTGGAACGTGCTTTGAAGAAATATGTGCTCGACGGCACCGAAGCCAAGGGCCAGAAATGCCCCAACTGTGGCAACGAAACTCTCGTCTACCAAGAAGGCTGTCTCATCTGCAAGACCTGCGGTGCTTCCCGCTGCGGATAAACGGACTGCAAACACAAACGTTTGCATAGGATTTTAAAATACTTGGACAACGATAGCTGCATGACTATGAAGAATATTTTCTATACTTGCATAGTCAATGCAGCTATTGTCGTTCATATAAATCTAATAATATGATACTTTCATTCAACATCGAATATCGTACCAGTTGGGGAGAGGAAATCAGAGTCCTGGGTTCCACCCCCGAATTAGGAAGTAACATGCCCGGACAAGCCGTTCCCATGCATACAGTGGACGGCATACACTGGACAGCAGAAGTCGAAATCGGACTACCCGAAACGAAAGAGATCCATTACAGTTACCATGTCTACCGCGATGGACAGGCCGTCCGCAACGAATGGAACAGCCTGCCGCGTGTCCTGTACGTTTCCGACGATCCCGCCAAGACCTACCGTCTGGAAGACAGCTGGAAGAACCTGCCGGAACAGCAGTATTTCTACACCTCGGCCTTCACTGAGTCGCTCCTGGCCCATCACAACCGCGAAGCAGCCCCCCAAGTACACCGCCGCAGCCTGATCCTCAAGGCCTATGCGCCCTGCATCGACAGCGGGCACGCACTAGCCGTCTGTGGCAGCGTGGATGCCCTGGGCGGATGGAATCCCGACAAAGCCATCCGGATGAGCGACGCCAACTTCCCCGAATGGCAGGTAGAAATCGACGCCTCCGCCCTGACCTTCCCGCTGGAATACAAATTCGTCCTCTATAAAAAGGAAGAGGGCCGCGTCGTGGCTTGGGAAAACAACCCCAACCGCTATTTGGCCGATCCGAAACTGGGCGACGCCGAAACACTGGTCGTAGGCGACCGCTACGTCTACTTCAGCCTGCCTGTTTGGAAGGGCGCCGGCACAGCCATTCCTGTCTTCTCCCTCCGCTCCGAAGGCAGCTTCGGCGTGGGCGACTTCGGAGACCTGACGAAGATGATCGACTGGGCCGTCAAGACCCACCAAAAGGCAGTGCAGATTCTCCCGATCAACGACACGACCATGACCCACTCGTGGACTGACTCTTATCCCTACAGCAGCATCTCCATATACGCCTTCCACCCCATGTACACCGACCTGCGGCAACTGGGTGCCTTGAACGATCGTGAAAAGATGGAGCAGTTCGAACAGCGACGCCAAGAACTGAATGCCCTGCCCGCCATCGACTATGAAGCCGTCAACAAAGCCAAGTGGGAATATTTCCGCCTGATCTTCGCCCAGGAAGGCGAAGCTGTGCTGGCATCCGAAGACTTCCGCGCCTTCTTCGAGGCCAACAAGGAATGGCTCCAACCCTATGCCGTCTTCAGCTATCTGCGCGACGCCTACCGGACACCTAACTTCCGCGAGTGGCCGCGCTACAGCGCCTACCGCCAGGAAGATATCGACACCTTGTGCAATCCCCAGTCGGCCGACTATCCACATATCGCCATCTACTACTACATCCAGTACCAGCTCCACCGCCAGCTGCTAGCTGCCACCCGCCATGCCCGTGCCAACGGCGTGGTGCTCAAGGGCGACATCCCCATCGGCATCAGCCGCAACAGTGTGGAGGCCTGGAAGGAGCCCCATTACTTCAACCTGAACGGACAGGCAGGCGCCCCGCCCGACGACTTCTCGGCCAACGGACAGAACTGGGGTCTCCCCACCTACAACTGGGACGTGATGGAGCAAGACGGCTATGCCTGGTGGATGAAGCGTTTCCGCAAAATGTCCGAATACTTCGACGCCTACCGCATCGACCACATTCTGGGCTTCTTCCGCATCTGGGAAATTCCGATGCACTCCGTCCACGGCCTGCTGGGACAGTTCGTCCCTGCCCTGCCCATGACGCGTGAAGAAATCGAGAGCTACGGCCTCGGCTTCCGTCCCGAGTTCCTGAAACCCTACATCCACGAGTACTTCCTCGGACAGATGTTCGGCCCGCACACCGACTACGTGAAGCAGACCTTCATCGAACCCACCGACACGTGGGAAGTCTACCGTATGCGTCCCGAGTTCGACACACAGCGCAAGGTGGAAGCCTACTTCGACGGCAAGACCGACGACGACAGCGTCTGGATACGCGACGGCCTTTACGCCCTCATCAGCGACGTCCTGTTTGTGCCCGACCGTAACGATCCCTCGAAATACCATCCACGCATCGGCGTACAGCACGACTACATCTACCGCTCGCTGAACGACTGGGAGAAAGCCGCCTTCAACCGCCTGTACGACCAATACTACTACCACCGCCACAACGATTTCTGGGGACAGCAGGCCATGAAGAAGCTCCCGCAGCTGACGCAGTCCACCCGCATGCTCGTCTGCGGCGAAGACCTCGGCATGATTCCTGCCTGCGTGGCGTGGGTGATGAACGAGCTACGCATCCTCTCGCTCGAGATACAGCGCATGCCCAAAGACCCCAGCCAAGAGTTCGGACACCCCGAATGGTATCCCTACCGTTCCGTCTGCACCATCTCCACCCACGACATGTCCACCCTGCGTGGCTGGTGGGAGGAAGACGCCCAGCAGACGCAGCGCTACTACAATCACGCTCTAGGCCACTACGGCACTGCCCCTGCCGTGGCCACGCCCGAACTGTGCGAACAGGTGGTGCGCGCCCATCTGACGAGCAACTCCATGCTCAGCATCCTCTCCTTCCAGGACTGGATGTCGGTCAACGGGCAGCTGCGCAACCCCAACGTGGCCGAAGAGCGCATCAACGTGCCTGCCAACCCACGCCACTACTGGCGCTACCGCATGCACCTGACGCTGGAACAACTCATGGCCGCCGACGACTTGAACAACAAGATCCGGCAGATGATTGCCGACAGCGGACGCTGACGCATCGCCTTCCTTGCCGGAAACTGATTTCCCTTTCAGGCTGTCTCGAGATGAATACCGTCGATCATTTCGGGGTAGCCTGAAAACTTTTTCACCGGCCCCGTCGTTTCCGACTTTTTCCTACCTTTAAATAATATAGGATACAGTTCGGCATAATCAAATCGAAAACTTTGTTTTCATTTGTTTCTACCCTCACCTTTCACTAACTTTGCACGAACGTTGACAGATACGACCACCGGCATGAACCATCCCTTATACGAAAACTCCCTGTGCACGGCACTGGGGCTGATGATTTTCTTCGGCCTCTACTTCCTCATTGCCCGCACGCCCGATCGTGCCATCTACGCCAACTACCTCCGTTCGCGCCGCACCATGGGTATGGCTCTGCTGTTACTGTCCGCCAACTATTCGGTCCACCTGTTCTGCGGCATACGTTTCCGCGGCCACAGTGCCGCCATTCTGATAAACCTCTCCACCTACTTCCTGTCCTACTGGCTCTTCAGTTCGGCTCTGACCACGCTGCTCAACCGTTTCTACATCACACGCGGCGACTGACTGTCCACCTGTTACTGTGGGCTGTGTTCACCGTTCTGTCGGGCGTGGTGCTGCTGGTGCTGCCCGAAGGCACGTTCCAACAGGCGGGACTGCTGACACTGGCCTTGTGGCTTGTCGCCTACGGCATCTGGCTGGCGCGCAGGCTCATCCTGACCTACCGCCGGGCGGTCCGTCTCTTCGACGACACCCATTCCGACGACATCGGTGCCTACATCCGCTGGATGTCCGTCTTCACGTGGTGGGCCGTTATCTTCGGTGTGGGATGCGGGCTGCTCACGTTCCTGCCGGACCGCTACATTGTCCTCTGGATCCTCTCGTCCATTCCCTTCTACGTCTACCTCTATTGGTCGTACCTGAACTACCTGCTCTTTTACGAACAGGTGGAGGGCATCCTAGAGACCGAGTTGCCCACCGACGATGCCACCGACGAGTCCGCCCCTCTGCCGACCGATGCCGACACGACAGACTTCCTCCCCCTGTACTACACCGCCATCGCCCAAAGCCTGGAAAAGTGGAAAGCTACCGCCGGCTACACCCGCCACAGCCTGACCATCGAAGAAGTGGCCGAGGCATTGGGAACCAACCGTACCTACCTGACCGGTTACCTCAAGGACATCTGCCACGCGTCGTTCCGCGAGTGGATCGCCGACCTCCGGGTGGAGCACGCCAAACGAATGCTGGCGGAACAACCCGAACTGACCGTCGGCTATATTTCCGAAGCGTCGGGCTTCCTTTCGCAGAGCTACTTCACCAAGATCTTTGCTGACAAGGAGGGATGCACACCCGCCCGATGGCGCAAGGTCAACGGGCAGGAATAACTCGACATTGTTGACCGAACTGAATAACACACTGCCCCAAAATCGTCTGCATGTACTGCCTGCAGACCGTCAAAAATTGCTCTAACAACAATTTTTTTTGCTCTAACAACAAAAAATGCAAAAATGAACAATTTTTGCTACCCCGATATCTTAAAAAAATTATACCTTCCCTGCCGAAACAACCCAAAAGAGTGAACTATGATTAAAAGAAACCTAATGACTACACTGGCGGTAGCAGCGATGACACTGCTCGCTGCCGCCTGCGCGGACGACTATGACGACTCCGCCCTGTGGGACAAAGTGAACGACCACGAAGAGCGCATCGCCGCCCTCGAGAAGTGGCAGGAACAGACCAACCAAAGCATCGCGGCCATGCAGGAGCTGCTGAACACCACGGACATGATTACCGGCGTCAGCGCCGTGACGGAAAGCGGCGAGACGGTGGGCTACACCATCACTTTCCTCCACTCCGACCCTATCACCATCTATAACGGTGCGAAGGGCGCCGACGGCAAGGACGGAGCCGACGGACAGACGCCGCAGATAGGCCTCGCACAGGCGGCGGACGGCAACTGGTACTGGACGCTGAACGGCGAGACCCTGACCGACGCCGACGGCAACCCCATCCGCGCCAACGGACTGGACGGAGCCGACGGTGAAGACGGTGAAGACGGAGCCACAGGCCCCGAAGGCCCGCAGGGCGACGACGGCACTTCCGCCCCCACGCCACAAATCCAGCTGGGCAGCAGCATTACAAGCGGAACCATCGAGACCGACAATGGCAAGAAGGACAACAACGCCTGGTACCTGAGCGTGGACGACGGCAAGACGTGGTACCGCGTCAGCGGCACGGACGGCACGAACGGAGACACCTGGTTCGCCGAAGCGCCCGAAAAGGTGGGGAATTACTACCTCTTCACCCTGGTCGACCAATCTACTTTCCGCGTCGCCGCCTACCAACCCTTCTGCATCCTGGCCAAGGGCGAAACCATCGGCACCTTCGACAACGCCACGGTGCCTGTCAACGAAGCGACCACCCTCTACCTCTCCATCGACGAGGGCATAGAATATAGTAGCATCGTGGCGCAAGTGACGCCCGTGGACGACGACGCCGTGCTGACCCGTGCCGGAACCAGCGATTGGAGCGTCAAGGTAGCGAAGGACGGAGAGGACATCACCGTCACCGTGACACCGGGTAGCCAGCCCTACGCCCTGCTCGACGTCTCCCTCCTCCTCACCGACGGCAGCAAGCTGACGGCCTCGCGACTGCTGACCTATGACTACACCATCGACGACCAGGGCACCTACCACATCTTCAACGAACAGGGACTGCTGGCGTGGAACACAGCCGCACAGAGCGACCTGTCGCTGAACTGTACCCTCGAAGACGACATCGACCTCTCGGGCACGAACTGGACGCCGATAGGCATAGACTATAACCACCAATACACCGGCACCTTCGAGGGCAACGGCAAGACCATCACGGGGCTGACCGTTACGGGAAGTGACCTGTGTGCGGGCCTATTCGGCTACATCGGCTCCGGCGGCAAGGTGATGAACGTGAAACTGGAGGGCGTACAGATAGAAAGCGATAACGATTTGAACGATGTCGGCGGCGTGGCGGGAAGTAGCTATGGCAACATTGAATACTGCTCGGTGTCGGGCAGCGTCTCCGGCTCCTCCTATGTCGGCGGCGTGGTGGGAGTCAACTACGGCACCGTGACCGGCTGCACCGCCTCGGGAGATGTCACGGGGACTAACGCCTATGTCGGCGGCGTGGCGGGATACAACTATTTCGGTGGCACCGTAACCGCCTGCACCGCCTCGGGAGATGTCACGGGTATGGGGAACAATGTCGGCGGCGTGGTGGGATGGAACTACGGCAGCGTGACCGCCTGCTGTCACGTCTCGGGCAGCGTCTCCGGCTCCGCCCGTGTCGGCGGCGTGGCGGGACACAACTCCGGCAGCGTGACCGCCTGCACCGCCTCGGGCAGCGTCGAAGGCAGCAGCGATGTCGGCGGCGTGGTGGGATGGAACTATGTCAGCAGCAGCGTGACCGCCTGCTACTGGAGCGACTATGCCGGCAATGGTATCGGCACAAACTATGCTGTAACCAGCGAGACCACGTTGGTGAACGGCACAGACGTTACCTGGCAGACGGCCGTTGAAGCCATGAACAGCGCCTTGCAGAGTGCCGGTTCAGAGTGGCGTTACGAACTCGGCGACGAGGGTTTACCTGTATTGACGCAGCAACCATAAAAAGGCAGCCCGAAAGTTTGGCTGATTGGATAATAAGTAACCGAAGTATAACCCCCAAAAGAAAGGAGGACGTGATGGAACACACGGACAATCCACCCGAAACATAGCCGCCGGGGGACGGAAACTGCAAAAGTAGCAAAATGACAGGATTTGGCGTCAGAAAGCGGGGTTGTGTCCGGCCCCGCGTGCCGTTCTGTCAATCCGAGGCCTCGGAAGCCTCGCCCCGCGCACGTTTCTGCCCGTACGAGCCCTCGGAAACCCAGCCCCGCGCACGTTTCTGCCCGTACGAGCCCTCGGAAGCCCAGCCCCGCACGCGTTTCTGCCCGTACGAGGCCTCGGAAACCCAGCCCCGTGCGCGGGGGAGGATAAAAAAACGAATTGTCAACTAAAAAAACAACATTATGAAACAGATTGTACCCATTTCGCTGACGAGCCCGCCCGTCGGCACCCATCTGGAATTTCATACCCAGGTGAACAAATACCTGCTGCAGGCCACCGCCTCCGCCCTGCACGTGGAGGCGCAGGCCGCGCAGTATGCCGCCCTGCTGGAACAGGAGGCGGCCATCGTCAACCGTCCCTCGTCGCAACGCTACACGCAGCAGCTGGCCGACGCCGACCTGCGTCGCGACCACGGCGCAGGCGTCCTGATGAACATCATCAAGGCGCAGGTGCGCTCGCTGGACGACGAGAAGAAGACGGCGGCGCTGCAACTGAAATCCATCATCGACTCCTACCGGAACGTGGGCGACCAGTCGTACATGAAGGAGACAGCCCAGCTGCGCGGGCTGGTGGAGGCCCTGCGCTCGGCCGGGAACGCCCCGCTGGTGACCGTGCTGGGCCTGGACGCCGAGGTGGACCTGCTGGAGGAGGCGAACACCGCCTTCGAGGAGCTGCACCGCCTGAGCCAGGCCGACGCGCAGCAGCGCCAGACGCTGGAGGCCATCGACACCCGCGAGCTGCGGGGCCGGGTGGACGCGTGCTACCAGCAGATTGTCCTGCTGGTGAACGCCTTCGCCATCGCCTCGCCCTCGGACGCACTGAACACGTTCATCGACTCGGTGAACGGCCTCATCTACCGCACGCAGCAGGAAGACAACCATTCGCACTCCACAGGCGACGGCACGCCCCCCGACCCCGGCACGGACACGCCGGAGCCTGAACCCGAAGAGCCGGACGGCGGCGACGAGGGCGAAGGGGGAAGCCCTTTATGAATGGAGAATGGATAATGAAAGGGGGCGCAAGCCCCTTTTTTTGGATGTAGGGACGCACCACGGTGCGTCCGCCCGCCACATTCGCAATAATTTCACCGAAAACGCGAATTTTCGGCAAAAAGTTTTTGTAATATCCAAGTAAATCGTATTTTTGTGTACAATTTTGGTGTAGAGATGACAGAAGAAGAAAAAGAGCTACTGAAAACCTTTGAAGCACGGCTGCGCCACCTGATTTATCTGCACGATGAACAGCGGCGCGAAAACGCGCGTCTGAAGGAGCTCCTGAACGCCTGCCGGGCCGACTGCGCCGCCTCGCAAGCCGCCTACCGGGCCCTGGAAAAACGCTACACCGACCTAAAAACAGCTACGACAATCAGCCTTAACGGCAGCGACGTGAAAGAGACGAAGCTGCGATTGTCAAAATTAGTGCGTGAAGTCGACAAATGCATCGCCCTGCTGAATGAATAACGAAGGAGACGAAGATGTATGAACGATAAGATAAAGATACACCTGCTCATGGCAGGCACCACCTACCCCCTCAGCATCCGCCGCGACGACGAGGAAACGGTCAGGGAAGCCGCCCGACAGGTCAATGTCAGGCTCAAACAGTATAGGGACTACTACCCGGAAGCGAGCAACGAACAGCTGCTCGGCATGGTGGCCTACCAGTTTGCACTGGAAACCCTGCGGATGGAACAGCGGAACGACACCGCCCCCTATACGGCGAAGCTCAAAGAACTGACGGAGGCGATCGAAGCCTGCTTCAAGGAAACGGAAGCACCGGACAACCCTCCCGACGCAGCCCTCGGGCCGCAAACCAGATGAGAAAACAAAACCACGCACTGTACGAGACCTTCCACCCCTCCCGGACTGACGGGCGGAAGACTCCGGCAGTGCTTTTTTATTTATATACATATTAAAACAAATTATCAAAATGACAGTAGTTACGATAGTAGTGTCCCTCGCCTGCCTCCTCATCGGAGCCGCCGCCTCGTACGTGCTCTTCAAGCACGGCCTGAAGGCGAAATACGACGGCATCCTGAAGGACGCGGAAGCCGAAGCGGAAGTGATCAAGAAAAACAAGTTGCTCGAAGTAAAGGAAAAGTTCCTCAACAAGAAAGCCGACCTGGAAAAGGAAGTGGCCGCCCGTAACCAGAAAATCCAACAGGCCGAAAACAAACTGAAACAACGCGAACTGGTGCTGAACCAACGACAGGAAGAACTGCAACGCAAGAAGCAGGAAACCGACGCCATCCGCGAAAACCTGGAAGCACAGCTGGGCATCGTCGACAAGAAGAAAGACGAGCTGGACCACCTGCAACGCCAGGAAATCGAAAAACTGGAAACCATCTCGGGCCTCTCGGCCGACGAGGCGAAGGAGCGTCTGGTAGAATCGCTCAAAGAAGAAGCCAAGACGCAGGCACAGTCGTACATCAACGACATCATGGACGAAGCCAAGCTGACGGCCAACAAGGAAGCCAAACGCATCGTCATCCAGACCATCCAGCGCGTAGCCACGGAGACGGCCATCGAAAACTCGGTCACCGTGTTCCACATCGAATCGGACGAAATCAAAGGCCGCATCATCGGCCGCGAAGGACGCAACATTCGCGCCCTGGAAGCTGCCACCGGCGTTGAAATCGTGGTGGACGACACGCCCGAAGCCATCGTCCTCTCGGCCTTCGACCCCGTGCGCCGCGAGATAGCCCGTCTGGCCCTGCACCAGCTCGTCACCGACGGCCGCATCCATCCCGCCCGCATCGAGGAAGTGGTGAACAAGGTACGCAAGCAGGTGGAAGAAGAAATCATCGAGACTGGCAAACGCACCACCATCGACCTGGGTATCCACGGCCTGCACCCCGAACTGATCCGCATCATCGGAAAGATGAAATACCGTTCGTCCTACGGCCAGAACCTGCTGCAACACGCCCGCGAGACGGCCAACCTCTGCGCCGTCATGGCCTCGGAGCTGGGCCTGAACCCGAAGAAAGCAAAACGCGCCGGCCTGCTGCACGACATCGGTAAGGTGCCCGACGAAGAACCCGAAATGCCACACGCCCTCTACGGCATGAAACTGGCCGAGAAATATAAGGAGAAACCGGATATCTGCAACGCCATCGGTGCCCACCACGACGAGACGGAAATGACCAGCCTGCTGGCACCCATCGTCCAGGTGTGCGACGCCATCTCGGGCGCACGACCCGGTGCACGCCGCGAAATCGTGGAAGCCTACATCAAGCGCCTCAACGACCTGGAACAGCTGGCCATGTCCTATCCGGGCGTGACGAAGACCTACGCCATCCAGGCCGGTCGCGAACTGCGCGTCATCGTCGGCGCCGACAAGATAGACGATAAGCAGACGGAGAGCCTGTCTGGAGAAATCGCCAAGAAGATACAGGACGAGATGACGTATCCGGGACAGGTGAAGATCACCGTCATCCGCGAGACACGCGCCGTCAGCTATGCGAAGTAAAACGAATTGAAAACAACATAAACAGACTCCCTAATCATGAACCCTCCCCGCTTCCAGTTCGAAGTCTGCGCCAACGGCGTAGAGAGCTGCCTGGCCGCACAGGCCGGCGGCGCGGACCGCGTGGAGTTGTGTGCCGGCATCCCCGAAGGAGGCACAACCCCCTCCTTCGGAGACATCGCCGCCGCACGCAGCCTGCTGGACCGCACCCGCCTGCATGTCATCATCCGCCCCCGCGGCGGCGATTTTCGCTACTCTCCCCTCGAAGAGCGCATCATGCTGGAAGACATCGCCAACGCCCGGCGCCTGGGTGCCGACGGCGTGGTGTTGGGCTGCCTGACAGCCGACGGTACCGTAGACCTGCCCCTGATGGGACGGCTGATGAAGGCGGCACAAGGCATGTCGGTCACGTTCCACCGTGCCTTCGACGTCTGCCGCGACCCCTTCCGTGCACTGGAAGACATCATCGGCCTGGGCTGCCACCGCATCCTGACTTCAGGACAGCAACCCACTGCCGAAGCGGGCATCCCCCTGCTGCGTGAATTGCAGAAAGCCGCCGCCGGACGCATCACGCTCCTGGCCGGCTGCGGGGTGAACGAGGGAAACATCGCCCGCATCGCCCGCGAGACGGGCATCACGGAGTTCCACTTCTCTGCCCGCGAAACCGTAGAAAGCGACATGGCCTGGCACAACGACGCCGTGTCCATGGGCGGCACTGTACGAATAGAAGAATATACCCGCCCCGTCACCACCGAACGCCGCGTACGCGACACCATCGCAGCGGCACACAAGGGGTAAGGATACAAAAATGGCGCACGGACAACGCAAGGTTTCATCCGTGTGCCATTTTCAGTATCGGAAGGAAAGCAGCCTCAGCGCACCACCTTATTCGTGGCCGGATCAGGGAAGACAACCGTCGGCTTGAACGACTTGGCCTCCTCGAAATCCATCAACGCATAGGACATGATGATCACGATGTCTTCGGGCTGCACACGGCGTGCGGCCGCACCGTTCAGGCAAATCTTTCCGGAGCCGCGCTCACCTTTAATGATATAAGTCTCGAAACGTTCGCCATTGTTGTTGTCGGCAATGTACACCTTCTCGCCGGCAATCATGTTGGCCGCGTCCATGAGGTCCTCGTCAATCGTAATGCTACCCATGTAGTTCAGGTTAGCCTCCGTAACACGGGCACAGTGGATCTTGGACTTCAATACTTCAATCATCATAACGTATTTCTGTTTATTGGGTTAAGACTTGTACTTGATATTGTCGATAAGACGAACCTCGCCGCAGAAAACGGTAATACAACCCACGGCATAATCCGTGTCGGCCCAATCGGCAATTTTCTGCAACGTATTTCCATCCACCAGCTCAAAATACTCCAGACGGAGACCTGGAACGGCAGCGATGGAATCTTCGACGAACTTCTGCGTCTCGGCCACCGTATGCGAAGCTGCAAACTCAACGCTGGCAAAGAGTGTCTGCGAAATCTTCAGCGCAGTCTGACGCTCGTCAGCAGACAGGCGCTGGTTGCGGCTGCTCAAAGCCAACCCGTCGGCCTCGCGGACGATGGGACAACCTACAATCTCCAGCGGGAACTTCATCTGACGTACCATCTCGCGGATGATGGCCAGCTGCTGGAAGTCTTTCTCGCCGAAATAGGCACGATCGGGCTTCACCATATCGAACAGTTTGCTCACAATCTGGCAAACACCGTTGAAGTGTCCCGGACGGAAAGCGCCTTCCATCACCGTATCCAGCGGAGCATAGCTGAAGTGACGAGTATCCGGTTCGGGATAAATCTCTTCGACCGACGGCGCAAAGGCGAACGTAGCTCCACACTGCTCGAGCAGGCGGCAGTCGGCCTCCAGCGTACGCGGATATTTGGCCAAATCGTTCTTGTCATTAAACTGAGTGGGGTTGACAAAGATGCTCACCACCGTGGCATCGTTTTCGGCCACACTCCGCTTAACCAGCGAAGCATGTCCCGCATGTAAAGCTCCCATAGTGGGCACCAGTCCCACCGTCTTACCCTGGGCACGCAAAGCGGCAAGTCCCGCCTGCAAGTCCTTGATAGAATGTACTATTTCCATTACTTTTAACGTTTGATAAATACAGGGTTGTTTCAAAAGCGGTGCAAAATAAGCTATTATTTACCACATAACGAAGAAATATCGCATTTTTTGTAGAAAAAGCATGTCCGAACAGAACTTTCCAGCCGAAAAAGCAATATTGAAATACAAGCACTTAACAAATCATAAGGAATTATAGCCATCCCATCTTGACGCTGTGAGCGTTTTTTTTTGTAACTTTTGCAAGAAAAGATAACTCGCTTAGAATAAATCGGTTGGTCGGATTA
>OHSS01000292.1_pt1 | contig 15555 bp, 10 predicted proteins | sample 1578781 | NCBI WGS metagenome assembly OHSS01 (sample SAMEA3879554, study PRJEB24766) | human gut metagenome | biome: human-associated habitat; feature: feces | place: USA | collected 1985/1987
CTATGGCATATTGAGAATCATCTATTATGTGGAACAGATAACTTTTTTATATCTTCAGATGAAACATATTCATCTGACAGCAAATATGAAAGAGAAGCAAATACGTTTGCTGAAGATATGTTGATTAGCAGACAGACGTGGAGAAAAATGATGAATAGCGGTTCTGATAGCATTTCAACAAAAAACATTGTTGGACGTTTGAAAACTCTTTCTAAAGAAAACGGGTTAGATTTCAATATCGTAGTTTGGAGATATAAACATGAGAGTAAGCAATATGCTCTATCTGGAGTAAAGTCAATACCAATTAGATAGATTGTTTTACAAATTATATTTAGGGGCGGTGTTTCAACGAATCACCGCCTTTTTTATGCTCGGGCGGCATCCAAATTCGGGCATAGGCAAAAAGCTTATGTTATGAAATGGATATATTGTTTATTATTGATTTTTGCCCTTTGGTCATGCCGGAGTATAAAGTATGTACCAGTTGAAAGTAGCGCTGACAGCGTAGTAATAGAGAAGCTGGTAGAGGTACAACTGCCTCCTGACAGCGCTACCATCCGTGCGCTGCTGGAGTGTGATGAGAACGGAAGAGTGGTTCTGTCCTGGCTTGATATCGCCAACAGCAAGAATGCACAGGCCCAGCTGGCTATTGACAGCCTCGGCAACCTGCTTGCGAAAATGCGAACGAAACCCGATACAATCTACAAGCCATCCAAAGAAGTGACGGTCACCAAGGAGGTGAAGGTGCCTTATCCGGTGGAGAAGGAACTCACCCGCTGGCAGCAGATGAAGCTGGAGCTTGGCGGATGGACGTTCGGGATTATCATCGCTTTCGCATTGATAATTGTCGGCTGGCTGATATACAAGTCTCGAAAAAAGTAGTATCTTCGTCGTGCAATAACAGAGGTTATGGCTAAAAACTAACAAATGTATCCCCGGCTGCTTAATGGTAGTCGGGGATTTCATTTTAATCTCAGTCTACTTCACCCTAAAGCACACTGGTATCTCACGCGGTTTACCATTGTAGAATTGATAAACGTAGCACTCCACCATCTCACCTTTGAACTTTTGAAGTTTCCCGTTTAAATACTCCTTCACTTCATCCTTACGAGAGAAGTAAAGACCACCCTCTTCCAGAACAGGTTCACCTGCTCCAATCCATGCTTCTAATGAGCACTTGATTCCTTTTAAAATTATAGGCATAATATTGTTATTTATGTATGGGCTTCATTGCCGCATACACAAAACAAGTAATGAAGTGTCAGACAAATTATCCTCTCATCAGCATAATATCAGACCTCAGTTCAATATATTCCTTATACTTCTCTGGGTTGTTCACGTAATCTATCACACGAGCAATGGCCATGTCCGCCTGTTTCTGACGGACTTTCGTGTAATACCTTATCACCCCCTTGGATTTGTCCGAGTGGCCCAAGCAGTAGTCTATTATCCCGTCCGGGATGCCTATTTCAGAAGCATATTGGGCGAAAGACTTGCGGGCCGAGTAATAGACTACCTTCTCAGTAATCCCCAGTTCTTTGGCTAAAGAAGCAAGTGAACGAGTTAAGTACCGTGAGAAGTTTGGATATGAGAACTTGTACCCAAAGTCGAGCCTTCCGGTGTTTTTGTTCATCCATAGATCTATGATATCTCTTGCCTGAGAAGGAATGCTGAAGCTGATTGTCCTTGTGCCATGCGTTGTGTTCCGTGATTTTGTTCTGATGTACTCCAGTACTTCCACGTTCTTGAAATTGATTTGCAGTAGATCTATGAGGTTTATCCCTCCGAGGTAGAAAGAGAGACAGAACAAGTCGTGCGCCACCCGAAGCTTTTTCTCTTTCGGATGGGCCAGACGTATTTTGTTGAATACCTCGATAGGCAAATCCACTTCCCGAATGTTGGGTGCCGAGATAGAGTAATTCAGGAACGGATGGACGTCGTACTTCACAAGTTGTTGCTTCACCCCTCTGTTGATGATTGTCCGTGTTCTGGACATCATCATTCCAAGAGTAGTGTCCCCTACTCCCTTCTTGACCTTTAGGAACCTGGAATACCCCTCAATTAGAACAGGTGTTATATCTGAAAGAAGAATGTCGCCTTTGGTGAACTCTGTAAAGTACCGGCAATTCCTCTCCAGCAGAGTGGCGTAACTATTCCTGCTCTCCTCTTCCAATTCAGATATATATTTTCGGCACACAGCTTGAAAGGTAGCTTCCTCTTTAGCCGTTGTTGAATTCAATAGTAATTGCCTTAACTGCTTGCAATCATAGATGGAAATGTTCTCTATCTTGTCAAGCTTTTCTTGATAAGAGTTTAGTAAGTTCCTCAATTTAGTATTGAGAACAGCAGCATCTGGCCTTTTTACAACTTGGCCGTTCTTGAATTGGGATGCAGAGTCAATTTTAATGTTCGTTACAATGTAGCGCGTTACACTCTTATGGCCAACGGCTACACGTATCTTATGGCTTCCGTCTTTTGCAGCTTTTTCTGGAGTAATGGTTAATTTTAGTGTTGCCATAATGAATTAAAAATAAAGGGTTCGTTTTCGGTTCGTTTTTTCGCTCAAAAGTGAGTTTGGAAACCTTTTTTTTAATTCTTGTAGTAGGATAATCAGAGGGGTAAAAACAAAAAGAAGAAAGCGTATTTAATTGAAAATCAATAAATAAACTTCCTTCTTCTTTTTGTGATTCCGTTGCGATTCGAACGCAAGACCCACGCCTTAGAAGGGCGTTGCTCTATCCAGCTGAGCTACGGAACCAGCCTTAATTGCGGTGCAAAGGTAGTTCTTTTTGTCGAAACTGCAAAAAAATAGGAGTAAAACTTCAGAGAAAACATAAAATTCATTGTTTGCCCCTGCTGAAATAGTACCAGCAGACAACCAATAAGGGGATATATTGTATCAAAAAGGACACAATCTGCTGTCCTTGCCACCCCCAGTTGGCCAATATCCATCCACTGATACAAGTATCTAGACGAGAATAATCCAAGCAAGCGAACATCTGAGAGGCGAAAAAGCAGACGACCAGATAGAGAACCATGAATCGAGACAGGTACAACATCCCATTCACGACATCATAGTCACGCCGATAACGGCCGCTTATGAAGCCATAACACGTCCCCATCAATACCGCTCCCATTGCAAACAAGAACGAAAAGCCATCTACAAAGGGGGAACGAACCAATCCCCCATCAATGCCACGCAATACCGCCCACGGAGAGAAGGTTGCAAACAATACAATGATCCAATAGACAATCCCTACCAAGATGGAATTCTGTAGAGCCCTCCGCTCTTTGCGTGACAATTGGCGGCATTCGCTTGTCCGATGGCAATAAGACCATCCCCATTTCCGCATACACGCATCTGCCAAACCTGAATGCAAGCATACGCTTACACCAGCCACAACCAGCAGGACAGGTCCCAATGCCCTGAACTCCACATAATTCTCTACGACATGGCGCAAAAGCCAGCGCAAACCTTCGGGACTCAACAAACTTCGGACACGAATGACCTCTCCCGTTTCCGAGCGCACAATGTTCATGCCATAGACTTCTGAAATCCATGACAAAAACACGACCAGACATGCCAACAGAAAGAATACGGTAGCTGGGTGCCAGATGTATCGTTTACTCTTCATCCGCTTCCAAATTGTCTATATCAAGTATCCTCAACTCCAAGGCACGTACAACCAGACGAGTAGCATTCACGCTCCCTCCTTCGTTGTGTGGGAAAAGGCGACCAACCAAATCGTTCTGACGCTTCTCCAACGACTTCACGCCAAACGGCATTCCCTTCAGATTGGCAATCATCTCTTTGGTGTAACCTAATGCCAGATGGCGCAAGAAACGTTCGTCATATTCGTCAATATCGTAGCTGATGATGGCCTCCTGACGTTTGGCCTCGTTCAGTACCGAACGGCGGAATCGCTCTACGATCTTCTCCAGAATAGGATAATTGAAAACCAGTTTCTTACCGTCCATTACCGCCTGCACGTCTGTTTTTGTCAGCAGTTCGCCTGTCTTCAAGATGATTCCATCGGCTCCTGCATCCAGCACATCCACCCACAACTTTTCATTCAAGATTTCGCCTGTGAATATCAATACATGCACACCTGGATACTTGCGAAAGATGTTTCGACAGATATCAACCCCGATTGTTGTGGAACCTCCCAACCCCAAATCGAGCAATACCAGATCGGGCAGTTCCTTCTCCATCAGCGGCCAAAATTCCTGTTCTGTCATGGCGGTGCCGATCACCTCCGCATCAGGAATCTCATGGCGGAAAATTTCTTCCGTTCCCTTCAACTCCAACTTTACATCTTCTACTATGATTACTTTATATTTCATCGTATCTATCGTTTTTATAAATTCCTTATTTCTTTTTCTTATTTGCAAGGTACTGTAAAATAGAGCGTAAATCCCCTACCATCTCGGGCAGGCTCCGCATTGATGCGACAGCCACGCCGCCCTGCATATTCGTCATGGTCGCGGACAATCTGCTTGCATATCAGGTATTCCGTCCCTTGTAAACTCCCGTCCTTGCCAGAAGTCATCCGCTCCAGGTTCGGATAAAACAAATGGTTCAATTCGTCCTGCGTCTTCCCACGTCGGGTATCTGTAAAACAGAAGCGCACAAACTTGCCATCCGCACTTGCCTGAAGACGCAATTCTCCACTCGCAGGCATTGACAAGGCTTCGTCTATCAGGTTTTCGAACAGAAAATGCAGCTGATGGACATCGCCCACTACCTGCCCTTCCGCCCCACCCTCTATGGTCAGCGTGACTGACGCCCGACTATCTTTCACTGCCCTGCGGAAGTATTTTTCAGCCGACTTTAGAAGTTCTGCCACAGGGATGACCATCCGTCGGAAAGTCACCTCTTCCAACTGGCGCGAAGCGCAGGAACTGAGCAACGTAAATATGCCTCGATAGTATTCGACCAATTCCTTGATATCTTTGACGGTCTCTTCTTCGCCAGCTGCATCCAAGGTCTGCGAACGGAGTCTTCCGACCAGCTGTTTTATCCTATTCGGATAGTAGAGCGTCTCGTGCTTGATGGTAGACAGGCAGTTGTCCAGCACCATGTTCTGTACATGCAGCTGACTGTCTTCATAGGAAGCTCTCCGCGCCTCGTCCTCCGCCAGCTCGATATCGCGATATTTGGTAGCCAATTTCACCACTGCATTGAAAAGCACGATGGACAGATAGCGCGCCATCAGTTCCAGCAGCAGCTGGTCGCTTTCCTGTTCCATGCCCTGCCTGCGCTCCAAATGCAGAACGCCGATACAGCGCTTGGCTCCTCCTGCCTCCACCATCAGCGGCAGCATTTGTGTGCTTGAGGAAAACGGTGTTTTCTGCTCCTCAAAGCACTGTTTTATCAGTTGTATCTCTATGCTTTCGTTGCCTCTTGCTTCGCGAGGGCTACATGCATAATCCCAATGACGCGCATCTTCATTGTAGACCGCAATGCCCAAACGGTCGATGCCTACAAGTTCGTTGACGGCATGAAAAGTTTCATCCACAATCCGCTGGGGGATCAACTCCAAGCCCTCTTCCTCGCTTCCTGCCTCACGAGGAGTCATGCGCGAGGCTTTGAACACCAGGCTGTCTATCTCGAGCACCTGCTCCAGGTTCCAACGATCGACCAACCGCTTGCGGAAGTAGAGGAAATAATACCCCAACGCCAAAACGAAGAAAAGAAAGACCGTCAGCCAAATGCCTACCATGCGGTTGCTGGCCGATCGCTCCAACTGGCGGCAATAGTCTTCCAGCGACTGGTCCTCACCCAGCAATTTGTAGAGGGCCGTATAAGCATCGTTGTTATACCGATAGGCATCCCAGCGCTTCAACGCCATAAAGGCCACCGCCGCCTCGTTGCGAATGTCCAATATCACATGGTAGTCCGTATCGAACCAGGCATTCCACCATTGCAACTCTGCCGCACTGCCCTCGCCCTCCAATGTCATCGGCACGTCGACACGCCCATCGCCATATCTGTCGGCATGCTCGTTCAGGCACCACATGGCGGAATCGACATACGCCAACGTCTGCTCGTATTGGCGGTCGATGTTGCTATAGTAGGCCGCATTGGCATAGTCTGACGCCCACAGTAACAGCTCGTCGTAGGCCCCATCCTCGATTTGCGACAGAGAGTCCTGCCCAACGACCGACAATGAATCAACCGCCTGCTTCGTCCCTGCCTGCGTATTTCCTCCCTCGCACGACACCAGCCCTGCTGACAACACTATCACAAGCAACGCCAGTGCTTTTCTCGCCCCTACAGGCAGGCGGAAGTAGAAACGGCTCCCCTTGCCCAGCTCGCTCTCGACACCGAACTTGCACACGTTGAAAAGCGCATTCGTCTTCCGATATTTTTCGATGATTCCCTTGCAGTTCATCAATCCGAAACCACTGCCCTTGCTCTCCTTCAGCTCGTCGCGGTCGTCGGCATCGTTCATGCCAATGGCTTTCGGATCGTATATCTTTTCTTCGGTCAGACAGAGGACATCTTCCTTCGACAATCCACGCCCTGTATCCTCTACCGAGATTTCCACATAATCCCCACAACTTTCAGCATATACTTTCACGTGTCCTCCCTGCGGCGTATATTTGCGTGCGTTCTCTACCATTGTATTCAGCATAAACAAGGTCAGTGCCCGATCGGCTTTCACACAAGCGTCGGTAGGCACTACCTCGAACGTCTGCCTACGCATTTCGAACACACGTCTGCCTTTGCCCAACAGCGTAAAAAGGTCGTTGAGTTCGAAGTTCTCCACATGGAGGCTCAGCGCTCCCTGCTTCATCTTGATCCACAGGGCCAGAATGTCATTGTATTCATTGATGGTCGTCACCAGTTCGTCCATATACTGGTACTTCTCCGCTCGGATTTCTGCCTGACTGACAAGACCTTTGCGCATCAGCTTGTCCGCCTCGTTGGCCAAACGATCTATATAAGGATAAATGCCATTGACAATGGCCAGGCAGGCTTTCTTCTCCAGATTGCGCCGCTTGTTGTCGGCTATGTGCCGCTCGTAGACGTAGCGTTGTTTCTCCAGCCTACGCCGTTCGTCGCCCAAGGTGATAGTAGCCATACCATTCTCCAACGCCCATTGCACATAGGGGTTCAGGATCTTCCATGCAGCCATCTGATCGCGCCCCATTTGCAGATGCGGAAACGCCAGCCTGCGATCTTCGATACAGAAATCTTTTGTACCAAAAAGTTTCTCTACATCGTCGGCTATGGCACGACAGATGGCATCGGCCACTTCCTCCTCTGCCTGGGCATCGGTAGGGATAGAAGCGGTTATCTTCTGGCCCACATCCAGCAAGAGCTGCAACCGCCGCAGATGTTCCTTGTTGCGTGCCTTCGAACGCCGATTGAAGAACCAGAAGAAGACAAGCACGGCTATGATACCTGACACTACCACTAGCGACCACAAGTTCAGCTGGCGCACGCCTTTCTCCAAAGCCTCGTAGCGGCTTTCCAATTCTTTGTCCTGACGGGTATCGTCCAAGATATCCAGATAAATGTTTCGGTTATAATCCGAACATTCCTTCCTGCCCAGCCCGGCATAGGACACACTGAGCTGCTCGCGGATGCGCGAGATCCATTCGGGGACAGTCTTCAGCTTATGCTTCATCCAGCCCTGCTCTACAGGGATGGCATCACGACGGTCGAACATTTTCAAGAAATCAAGGCTATCCTCCGCATGACAATAGCGCTGGTGATGCCTGTTCACATAGTCAAGCGCTACCTGCAACGTATCCAACGCCTCCTCGTAGCGTCCATGTTCGTTCAGATAGCACCCTATCGACACGTAAGTGCCTGCAAGCTGGTAAATATCTCCATACTGAGCAAACTTCTGTAGGGCAAGCTGTCCCAACCGCATGGGAAGAAGCGTGTCTACAGGCAGCCCAAATTTCTCCAAGGCATGCCCACGATGGGTGCGGAAGAGTTCATAGGACTCAGGCGAAGCCATCAGCCCTGCCAGCCCCTGAATGCCTGCCGCTTCAAAATAAAGATAATCTGTATGCGACGCACCCAGCCAGGTGGCATACAATTCATCAAACTCACGCAAACTTCGCTCCTCCATCGTCTGGCCGTCCACAAGTCCTGCCATGCCACGAAGGTAATGATATTGGAGCCATTGGCTGGTGTCTGCCGCCAAAGTGGTCACTTCGGGCACACGCCTGATACATTCCAACGCTTCGGAACGTTGCTGCAGATAATAGTAATAGACAGCCGACACCAGGTAGAACTCCGCACGGGCATATTCCAGCCGCTTGCGCCCACGCCCTTCGGCAAAGAGCGCATCGTCCTCGGCAATGCGGTTCAGGCGACGCAGGGCACTGATGCGATAGTCATAAAACTCCTTGTTCATGGCCGTACGCTGATAGACCCTCATCAAGCCGATATCGGCCACCAGCAGCTCCAGCTCGTTCTGCGTCTGGTCGCGGACGGACAAATACAACTTTTCTGCCTTCTCGTAATCCATCTGCATGAAGGCATGAAAAGCCAGATTGTTGCAAGCTTCGGCTTTGCCCGACCGATAGAAGCGAACACTTTGCGACGCCTGCTCTGCCGCCTCGTACAGCGAATCGAGGTTCTTGTAACGAAAGCTGTATGCAGCCTGGTTCAGCGAGTCTACCCGATGCTCTTCTGCACGCGGAGCCATGCCTGTACACGAAGCCATTACCCCACACATCACTAGCAAACAGCTCCACACCGATAGTTTCCTATGTCGTCCGAACATTCTTTTCTGCATAGAAACAAAGCTACGAATAAAATCCATAATAACCTTGCAGGATAGCAAAGAAAAAACGTTTATTATCATTACACAAAGCCAAGCAAAGGAATAGCCATCCTTCGAGACAATCGGAAGGAAAAAAGGGCACATTACATTTTTGTAACAGAAGTCTTGGGGAAATCGGCAAGAAATACCTACCTTTGCAGAAGTTTAACAAAAATAGGTAACTTCTATTAATAATACAATGAGCGAAAAAGCACCTTTTTTGGTATTCTCAGGAACAAACTCGAGATACCTTGCAGAGAAAATCTGCGCAAGCCTGAATTGCCCGCTGGGAAAAATGAACATCACCCACTTTGCCGATGGTGAGTTCGCCGTTTCTTACGAGGAATCCATCCGCGGAGCAAATGTTTTTCTGGTTCAGTCCACTTTCCCCAACTCGGACAACCTGATGGAACTGTTGCTGATGATTGACGCTGCCAAGCGCGCATCTGCCAAGACCATCAATGCCGTTGTGCCTTACTTCGGCTGGGCCCGTCAGGACAGAAAAGACAAGCCACGTGTTTCCATCGGCGCCAAGCTGGTAGCCGACCTGCTCTCTGTAGCCGGTATCGACCGTCTGATCACGATGGACCTGCATGCTGACCAGATCCAAGGTTTCTTCGACATTCCTGTAGACCACCTGTATGCATCGGCCGTATTCTTGCCCTACATCCAGTCGCTCAAGCTGGAAGACTTGGTTATTGCTACGCCCGACGTAGGAGGTTCGAAGCGTGCCAGCACGTTCTCCAAATACCTGGGTGTGCCCCTGGTACTTTGCAACAAGTCGCGTGAGAAAGCCAACGAGGTTGCTTCCATGCAGATCATCGGTGACGTAAAAGACAAGAACGTTGTCCTGGTAGACGACATCGTGGACACGGCAGGCACCATCACCAAAGCAGCCGACATCATGCTGGCCGCAGGCGCCAAGTCCGTACGTGCTATTGCCAGCCATTGCGTAATGTCCGATCCTGCTTCGTTCCGCGTACAAGAGTCAGGTCTGACAGAGATGGTATTTACCGACAGTATCCCCTACTCCAAGAAATGTGCGAAAGTAAAACAGCTCAGCATCGCCGACATGTTTGCCGAAACCATCAGACGAGTAGTGAACAACGAATCTATCAGCTCACAATATCTGATCTAAACTGATACGAACAGTCAACAAAAATAATAAAGGACTGCATCCTTCTTCTATCGTATGGATGCAGCCCTTTCTATTTTGTCTTATCGTTAAGAATCAGTTGTTGGGAGCAATACGTCCCATCTTGTAGGTTATCTGGCGGATCAACTTACCATTCTTGTCTTTCTCTACAAAGAGGCCGTTTTTCTTGCCTTGCTTGAAGACGCCTTCAGCCGTATTTCCATCTTTGTCCGTCTGAATGCCTTTTCCTTCCTCCAATCCGTTGACAAATCCGCCTTCGTAGCGTGTTCCGTCCGCCATCTTCAGCTTCCCTTGCCCGTCAAATTGATTGTGTTTCCATTCGCCCTCGTAAGAGTCGCCGTTGTTCCACTTGTAGACGCCATAGCCGTTTCGTTCGTTGTCAGCCCAATCGCCGTCGTAGACAGCACCATTGGCCCACGTGAATGTCCCCTTGCCATGCTGACGGCCGTTCATGAAACCACCCACGTACTTGTCGCCGTTGGCATGGATGTAGATGCCTTCACCTGTACGCTCGCCCTGCACGTAGGAACCTTCGTAGCGGTCGCCCGTGTGGAAGGTATAGATACCCTTTCCGTGCTGCATGTCTTCCTTCCATTCGCCCGTATATTTATCGCCGTTGGCATATTCGAAGGTACCTTCACCACTACGGAAATCGTCCTTCCAATGGCCTTCGTAACGGCTACCGTCGTTCCATACGAGGGTTCCAGTTCCGTTCTTCTTGTCGTTCTTCCATGAACCTGTGTACTTCGAACCGTTTTTCCACGTGTAGGAGCCTTGTCCTTCGCGCTTGTCGTTCTGCCAGTTTCCTTCGTAGACGTCGCCGTTGTAGTAGTACATGGTGCCCTCGCCGCTTTGGAAGTCCTGATACCACATGCCTTCATAGCGGTTGTTGTTCAGGAAATAATAGATACCCTTTCCATGCTGCTGGTCCTGATACCATTGTCCTTCGTAGCGTTCGCCGTCAGAGAAGGTATAGACGCCATATCCCTGACGCTTGCCTTTCTCGTACTCACCCTCGTAGGTATCGCCCGACTTGAATACGGTTTTTCCTTTTCCACTCGGCTTGCGGCCTTTCATCTCGCCATTGTAGACAGAGCCGTCCTTGAAGGTATAGGTACCGATCTTTACTTCCGAAGAAAGCGATCCCTTCAACTTGCTGAAGAAGCCTCCTTCGCTCTGCGCCACAGCCCCTTGGGAGAGACAGGCGCATACAAGTGCTATATATAGACAGTTTATTTTCATGCTGACAATCTCTTTACTTTTATACATCTCAACTCACAAAGGTACAATTTATCCCCGACAGCGGAAAATGCCCTATTGCTTTTTAGGACATTTTTTTACCCGATACCACTTCTTTTAAATTCTCTTTGCAAAAATATTTTTGTGCCAGATGGAGCAGTTCCTCAGCCGTCACCTGACTGATAGCTTCCTGCACTTCTCCAAAGTAAGTAGCCGGCAGACGGGAGGTCTGAAGATAAATCCAGGCATCGGACAGGGAGAAGGCCGACTCGTAGTTGCGGCACAGCTCGCCCAGCATGTAGTTCTTCACCATGGAGAGTTCTTCGTCGCCCACAGGCTCATGGCAGAGACGGTCCATCTCACGATATACTTCGTCGATGAGGGGCTCCACATACTCGTTGGCCGTCTCGGAAGAGATGAAGAGCACGCTGCTGCCCGGACAGGAGACAAGTCCTGCAGAAATGCCATAGGTGTAGCCCTTCTCCTCGCGGATGTTCGACATCAGGCGGCTGCCGAAGTATCCTCCAAAGACAGTGACCAACACACGCAGTTTCTGATAGTCGGGATGGTGGCAGGGAATGGTCAGCATGCCCATCCTGACGGCGCTCTGCATGGCATCGGGGCGTTCGACGAACACACGGCGGACGTCTACGGGAGTGGGTTCAAAATGCACGCGCTCGGTCTGACGGGCAGAAACGCCGAAATGGCCCGTCCCAAAGCAGGTTTCCAACCGCCGCAAGCAGTCGTCCGTCACCTTGCCGGCCACGTATATCGAGCAGTTGGCCGCATGGTAGTGGCGGTTGTAGAAATCACGCAACACGTCGGACGTGATGCGGCGATAGTCGGCTTCGCCCACCATCCGACCGCTGGGATGTCCTGCGCCATAGAGGTTTTCCATCAACCCGCGATGCGCCAGGAAGTCCACCTTCTGCATATTCACCTTGAACTGCTGGACGTTGTTCTCCACCACCGTGGCCAGCTCGTCGTCGGGGAAAAGCGGTTCCTTGACCAGGCTCTCCAGCACGTCGAGCGTCTGGGGCAGGTATTTGTTGAGCGAATAGAGGGTGACGAAAGCATGCTCCGATGCGCTCGAGAGGTCGAGCCACGCGCCATAGTAATCCAGCCGTTCGGCTATCTGGGCGGCAGTATAGCGGCGTGTGCCTTCGCGCAGCATGCGGTTGGTGAACAGTGCCTGCAAGGGTTGGCTCTGATGCCAACGGCCGCCTGCCATCAGGATGTCGATGCGCACCACCTCGTTATCGCCTGCGTTGAGCACATTGAGGGCGACGCCATTGGGCAGTGTTATTCGTTCGGGCGCCTGCACCTTCAGGTGTTCAGGCTTTTTTATTTCGGGTTGGAGAGTTCTGTCTATCATTTCTTGAATTGAAAATTGAGAATTGAAAATGGAAAATCATCCATGACCAATTATCCACTATCCATTATTCATAAGTTCTTTCAGTCCCTGGCGAACGTAGCCGCGCTCCATATCGGCAGGCTTCAGCACACGGCCGTCACACGACAGGAGGTCGATGTCCAGCCGCACAATCTCGCGCAACTTGTCCTCGGGCACACGGCCTGCCTCGCGCTCGATGGCTTTCAGGCAGGCACGCACCTCGTCGGCGCAGAGGTCGGAATGGAAGCAGGCCACCTGGTTGGAGAACCGGCAGGGACGATGCAGGTACAAGGGGGCGGTCTCTTCTTCGCAGGAGAAGCGGATGTCGGCAAAGAGTTCCGACAAGCGCCTGCGCGCCAGAAGCATGTTCTGACGGCGGCCTTCGTTGCTACCGATGCTCACCAGGTACTCCATCGCGGCGCGTCAGTTGAACAGGTCGTCCAGCCCCATGTCGGGCGTCGGTTCGTCCACCTCCTCGTACACCTCGCCGTTGTCCTTGCAGGGATCGTAGTTCTCGGGCAGTTGGAAGGTCTCGGTCTCGTCATAACCCAATGTCTTGTCGGCATAGACCTTGTTCATGTATTTCGTCCAGATGGGCAGGGCCATGGAGGCTCCCTGTCCGTGGAGCATGGTGTCGAAGTGGATGTCGCGGTCCTCGCCGCCTACCCAGCAGCCCGATACGAGCGAGGGGGTGAAGCCCATGAACCAGCCGTCGGCGTTGTAGTTAGTGGTACCCGTCTTGCCGCCCATGTCGGCCTTGATACCCAGACGGCGCACACGGCCGCCGGTACCTTCGTTGATGACGGCACGCAGCATGACGAGCATCTTGTAGGCGCTGGAGGTGCTGATGACTTCGTTCATCTCGGGCGAGAAGGTAGCCAGCACGTTGCCCTCGTTGTCCTCGATGCGGGTGACGAGCAGCGGAGCCACGCGGATGCCGCGGTTGGGGAAGGCGGTGTAGGCACTCACCATCTCGGCGACGGATATCTCACAGGGGCCGAGGCAGAGCGACACGCTGGGCACGATTTCGCGGTTACGCACGCCGAAGGTCTGCACCAGGCGCTTCAGTTCGTAGGGATTGAGCTTGCTCATGAGGTAGGCCGTAATCCAGTTGTCAGAGTTGGCCAAACCCCACTTCAGCGTCACCATCTCGCCGATGCGCTTGTTGTTGGCGTTACGGGGCGTCCAGGGAATGCCGTTCTCGTCGAGCAGGGTGTAGGACACGTGGCGCGCCTCGTCGCAGGGCGAGAAGCCGTTCTCCATGGCCAGGGCATAGACGTAGGGCTTCATGGTCGAACCGATCTGACGGCGGCCCACCATGGCCATGTCGTACTGGAAGTAGTGATAGTTGGGACCGCCCACATAGGCCAGCACATGTCCGTTGCGGGGGTTCATCGACATGAAGCCGGCACGCAGGAAGTGCTTGTAGTAGCGGATAGAGTCGAGCGGCGTCAGCACGGTGTCCACCTCGCCCGCCCAGCTGAAGACCGACATCTCCTGCGGAGTGTTGAAGGCCTCCATGATTTCCTTTTCCGAAGCTCCTGCCTTCTTCATGCTGCGGTAGCGGTCGGTCTGGCGGATGTTGCGCAACAGGATTTCATCGACCTGCTCCTGCGTCAGACGGAAGCTGTAGGGAGCCTTCTTGCGGCCTTTCTTCTCCTTGAAGAAGTAGCCCTGCAGCTCCTTGAGGTGCTCGGTCACGGCCTCCTCGGCATACTTCTGCATGCGCGAGTCAATGGTAGTGTATATCTTCAGTCCGTCGGTGTAGAGGTTGTACTTCTTGCCGTCCTTCTTGGTGTTCTTCTCGCACCAGCCGAAGAGAGGGTTCGTCTCCCAGTCGAGCGAGTCTTCGTAGAATTTCTGCATCTGCCAGCCGCGATACTTCGACTTGTCGGGCTTCTTGGCCGTCAGCACGCCGCGCAGGTATTCGCGGAAGTAAGTGGCCTGTCCCTCCTTGTGATCCACGCGATTGTATTTCAATTTAAGAGGCAGGGCCTGCAGGGAGTCACACTGAGCCTGGGTCAGGTAGCCCGCCTTACGCATCTGGTCGAGCACCACGTTGCGGCGTCCGCGCGAACGCTCGTTGAAGCGCACAGGGTTGTAGAGCGAGGGATTCTTGCACATGCCCACCAGCGTGGCGGCTTCTTCAATCGTAAGGTCCTTGGGCTCGCAGTTGAAGTAGGTGTAAGCGGCGGTCTTCACGCCCACGGCGTTGTTCAGGAAATCGAACTTGTTGAGGTACATCGTCAGGATCTCTTCCTTCGTGTAGTAGCGCTCCAGCTTGACGGCGATGACCCACTCGATGGGCTTCTGGAAGAGTCGTTCCAACGTGCTCTCCGCACTGGGCGAATAGAGCTGTTTGGACAGCTGCTGGGTGATGGTACTACCACCGCCGGCATTCTTCTGCATCAGGATGCCGCGCTTCACCACAGCACGGAACAGGGCCTTGGCGTCGATGCCCGAATGCTCGGCAAAGCGCACGTCTTCCGTGGCGATGAGGGCGTTGATGATGTGGGGAGACAGGTCTTGATAGCCCACATAAACACGGTTTTCCTTGCTGTACGAATAGGTGCCCAGCGTCTTGCCGTCGGCCGAAAAGACCTGTGTGGCAAATTTGTAATTGGGGTTCTCCAGATCTTCGACGGGTGGCATGTAGCCTATCCAGCCTTTCGAGATGGAGGTAAAGACCAGCACGCATGCCAGCAGCATGACGGCCAGCAGTATCCAGAGGATTATGATGACTTTCTTTATCATGTTCAGCGTTTCGTTTTTTACTTTGATTTAATAACGTGCAAAGATACAACTTCCGGCGCAATTACACAAGAGTGTTTGCACTTTTTGGCGGCTTTTCAAGGCCGAAAACGCACGCCCGTCCGACGCCCAGCCGATAAACACTTTTTAACTTACACAATTACGAATTACAATTACAGTTAGATGAAAGTGAGTTTCCGCATCAATCAGATCAAATTGTATATTAT
>OHSS01000295.1_pt1 | contig 15420 bp, 10 predicted proteins | sample 1578781 | NCBI WGS metagenome assembly OHSS01 (sample SAMEA3879554, study PRJEB24766) | human gut metagenome | biome: human-associated habitat; feature: feces | place: USA | collected 1985/1987
TCAAGTTCCGCCTTTGGAATTGTCAGTGTTCAGCTAGGATTAGCAGAACGGCGGGTGACTGAAAGTCACTGTAAATTCCGCCTTTGGAAATGTTTGAGGTTGGCTGAACGTGGCAAAACGGCGGGGTAATATGATATTGAGGGTTCATCGGCGGTTGTGAACCGCTTCAAATTCCGCCTGCGGCAATGTACCGCTTCAAATTCCGACCTTTTTAAAGGTTGGTGCGTTATTGAGGTTAGCAAACGGTCAGAAATAAACAAAGCGTTAATTAATAAAAGCGGTCACGGTGACAAGCTGTGACCGCTTGAATATTTATGTGCATACTGTGGCAATTACCGGATTGATGCTTGACAGCAATTAACAATAGTGATATACTAAAGAAAAATAAACTGCAATTAAATATTCAGACGATAATATGAAATGGTGAGAGATATGTGCAAAACAATAAATCACAAATTAAATGTGGCTTTGGTGCGTTCTGAACACGCCTTTGTGAGTAATGCGCGAAATCTCTGCGTAAAATTCAATATGGTAATGAAGGCATAGTCTGCGATGGGTGGGCTGTGCTTCTTTGTTTATAACGGAATTCAAGGAGGAAATTATATGAAGCTAAGGAAAATAACTTCGGGAATAATGGCGGCGATTATGGTTTTTTCTGTGGTCGGCACGCCAGTAGGCGATATAATTCCCGAAGTAAGTAAAAAAGTCAGTGCGTCGGCGGCAACGGAAGAAACTGCGCTTGCCAAGGCGAGTGCGACAGGGTACAGTTATACGATAACTCCGCTCCTCGCTCCGTTTAATGAATATTTCTTTGTCAAGACGGACAATCCCGATCCTACATCGTTCAGATTCACAGATAAAACCAGTGCGTATATTGAAGATGAACCGAGCATTATAAGTGCCGCATGGGATTCCTGGGACGATAAGCCATACCTTTATCAGGACATAAGATATCAGAACAGGAATACCAGCAGAGTGGACGGCGGTTACATTTTCTGCGGTTCGTATACAGACGGCGGAGAAATAGTATTACAGACAAAGAGCGGTTCGGACAGTTATAATGTTACCTGGAACGATACCAAAATAAAGCTTAAACTTCCTGCTCTCAAAGATGATGTTGATTATCTAATTGACAGATATGCGACAAAATCATCTTTCTTTGACAATATGGATGCGGTACAGAAAGGATTTTCATCTATATGCCTTTACAGCGGCTCATATATCAGAGGAAAGCTGAAACGTACTGAAAACTACTGGGGAATGTCAACATCGCCACATAAGGATCAGCTTTTCTATATCCAGTCGCCTTATACACGCGAGGACAGCAGCTCGCTTTTTGCCAGCGCAATATATCCTTACCGTTATGATTCACTCGGTTTTCCAAGTGTTATGGCAATTGTTGCAAAGCGGCTTGACAGCTCGGCTCAGATTTCGTGGAACGATGATTATCATTATATGGTGAATGTTACTTATAAGGGCAATACACGTTCATACGGCGGTCAGGGAAACGGCGAAGGGCAGGGCATCAGCGAAGACAAGATAAAGCAATATTACACCTTCGGAAGCGGTGGCACAAAGATCACTCTTGAAAGTACAAAGAAGCTGCTTGATGAATATTCACGGGTAGAAATGAAAGATGATGTTCCCCGTGCGGATTCAATAACGTGGAAGAGCATATATAATACCGTAGGAAATGGTTCGTGGGTGCGCCTGATAGAAATCACAGGCATATTCGGTGGCACGCAGACGGGATACAGCTATCTGTACAGAAACGGCGACGGAAGTAATTTCTACACTGACAGCGCAGGCGACAGCGGATCCGAAATATACTGGGGCGGCGATCTCGGATACGCTTCGGACGTATGGGTCGACGGAAGATATGTTGACGCATGGGAAGGCTATGTTCCGGGCGAAAAGTTCGAGGATCACCCTAACAGCGATATCCTGCTGAAAATGTCTGTTCCTCAGATAAAATACGAATATGAAAATATTTATAATGAGGAAACAGGTCTTTATGATACTGATTTCACTATAATTTCTGTAAGCGAGGTGCAGAAAAGCGTACTGTTCAGTTATCAGTCAGACGAAAATCTTTGGCGTTGTATTGATGTAGATGAATTATACGATGATGACTGTGCAAGTTATTATGATGTTGAGAATTTTGTGCATGAAGGACTGCTTGACAAGAAATATCTTAGGAATTATGTGCTTACGTCTGATGATGTGGTAAAGCTGAAGGTTGACAGAAATACAAATAAAATTCCCGATGATTATTACATTTATGACCGGACTGCAAAACCGGGAACAAGTCTTAAAAATCACACGCACGACTATGTTACCGATTCTGTAGTAAAGCCTACATATACGGCACAGGGCTATACGCTTCAGAAGTGCAAGATATGCGGCTCGGAAAAAAAGATAAATTATACCGCAAAGCTCACGCTTGCCAAGGTGACAGGCTTCAAGGTTAAATCAAAAACCAACGTAAGTATTAACTTACAGTGGGATAAGAACATATCCGCTGACGGTTATGTGCTTGACAAGTATGACGGCTCGAAGTGGGTAACGATAAAGACATTCACAAGCAATGCAAATACGAGCTTCAATGTAACCGGTCTTAAGGCAAGCAAAACGTTCAAGTTCAGACTAAGAGCGTACAAGAATTTCGGCAGTGCCAAGGAATACAGTGCGTTCACCTATCTTAATGTCAACACAAGACCGTACACCACAACGGGAATGAAGTGCAGCAGTAAGACAAACGTAAGCGCAAACTTACAGTGGAACAAGAACATATCCGCTGACGGTTATGTACTTGACAAGTATGACGGCAAAAAGTGGGTAACGATAAAGACGTTCACGAGCAATGCAAATACGAGCTTCAACGTAACGGGTCTTAAGGCAAGCACAACGTTCAAGTTCAGACTCAGAGCGTACAAGAATTTCGGCAGTGTCAAGGAATACAGTGCGTTCACCTATCTTAATGTCAACACAAGACCGTACACCACAACGGGCTTCAAGATGAAGTCGGCAACGAAGAACGCCATAACGCTTCAGTGGAACAAGAATATTTCCGCAAGCGGTTATTGCATCGAAAAGTGGGACGGCTCGAAATGGGTACAGATCAAGAGATACACTTCAAACGCAAACGTAACCTACACGGCAACCGGACTGAAGGCAAATACGGCTTATAAGTTCAGAATCCGTGCATACAAGACGATAGGCAATGTAAATGAGTACAGCGCTTATTCGGCAGTCGTTACGGCGAGAACGAAGAAGTAAAGCAAAGTCAAGTTGAATATGGGGGCATCGGCGAAAGCCGATGCCTCAGCTTGTAGAAAAAGTCTTATATTTGATGTGGTTCTATTATATCCTTTTAACATTTATCTATCGTGGCAAGCTACCGATAGTTCTTTTTGTCGGACAGCACTTCTCGGGTTCGCTATTCAAATCGATGCACCTGTCAATATGAAAGAGGGAGACAACCAAAGGGATCAGGACAAGGGACTTGACAGCCCCTCTCCCTGTCCCTTAGGTTTTCTCCCTCTTGCTCCCACTTTCCTTACCCATACCCACACCCCGTCGGGGTGTTAGCGGAACTTGCAAAACCACCTGAACATTGAATATCCTGTCAAATCAGGGACGCTAAACGCTACACGTCCGCAGGTTAGTACATATATTTCAGGTTAGTGGCGTTTTTTTGAAAGGTCAATGTCAGTGCAGTTGTACTGATACACTCACGAAATTATTAATACCTTGTCGGTAAGGAAAGTGTTTTCGGCGGTGTTGGTGATATGTCTCACAGTACAGCTATAATAACAATAGTTTTTTTGACAGACTGAAGCGGGACGCATCGTGTGGTGCGTCCCGATTTTAATATCTTAGTCGTAATAAAATCAGTTCTGGCTTTTGCTGATCCTGTCGATTTTTTCTGAGGTCTGTGCGATTTTTGAGCTGAGTGATTTTACTGTAGCGATGTTGGTTTCAATCTTTCCTACCGCTAAGGTAATCTCCTTATCGATAGCGGAAATTGATGAACGGACACTGCCCAGCACATCTTCAATGCTCCGTGTCTGGTTGGAGGTCTGCTCGGCAAGCTGTCTTACCTCCTGTGCTATTACGTTGAAGCCTGCGCCTGCCTCGCCGACGTGCTTTGCTTCAATAGACGCATTGAAGCCGAGCAGGGTCATCTGTGTAGCGACATTCTGTATGTACTTAAGTATAGAGTCAGTCTGTGCGACAGCCTTTGCGGACTCGGAAGCCTTTTCACGAAGTGTGTCGAACTCTGCGGAAAGAACTTCGATAGCGGAATTGAGATCGTCAACGTTTCCGTTTATATCCTCGTAGTCGGAGCGTACTTCATCAAAAAGAATATCCGCTTCTTTATGCTCCTCGGTTATGCGGTACTTTTCGTAGCCGACCTGTGAAAGCGCCTGAGCCATCTTGTATAAAAGCTCGGCGGCGTTGTTTACCTTTTCTTCGGAAACTATCGGTACTTTCTTTACAGCCTCTACATATTCATCGGGATCAACGTCGATCTCCTTTGCTATTGCACGGAACTTGTCAAGATCCGGTTCTTCGGTAAGCACCTGTCCGCCTATAAGCGAGCCGAGCTGTTTACCGTTTACGATTATCGGGGATGCAAAATCGACAAGTCCGCCGTGGCAATAATATACCGCAGGTTTACCTGTTCTGCTTGCCTGCTCGCCGCCCTTAAGGTCACAGAGATTGCAACGCTCACAGCCTACGCTGGATTTTCTCGTATAGTTCATGCAGAAATCGGTAGGACATGAAAGCTGGGTAACGGGACCGCTGTTATCGGTAGCCAATGCAGCCATACCGGTAGCCTTTGCAAATGCGTCCTGCAGGGACTGCAGCTGCGCTCTGTCTATAACGTCAAGTAAAGTAATTTCTTTTTCAGCCATTGTAATGACACCTTTCCTTTTCTATGTTGTACAAGGCGGACAATTGTTTATGAAAATCTGTGAAAACAACTGCCTCAATTAAGATTATACTCCGATTTAGATAAAAATGCAATACCAACGGAGAGTGATTTTGTTAAAATGAACAAGAGAAATTGAAATATTTAGTTATTATTTCCGATTTTTCTTTCTTCGACATAAAGGCAGACAAATTTCGCTTGATTTTGAAAACGAAATATGATATATTTTTAAATAGGAATAAGAAACTATAAAAATAGCCACATACTGAAAATCAGACTGCGTGGCTGAAAGGCGGAAAAACATGAAGATCCTTTATGCAGCAAGTGAAGCTCAGCCGGTAGCGGCTTCGGGCGGACTTGCGGATGTTGCAGGCTCACTTCCCAAAGCACTCGTTGAAGAAGGCCATGAGGCTTGCGTTGTAGTACCTCTCTATGTGAATACGATAAAACAGCAGTGGCGTGATCAGATGACGTATGTTACTAATTTTTCTGTGCCGGTAGGCTGGAGAAATCAGTATTGCGGACTTTTCACGGCAAAGATAAATAATGTTACATATTATTTTCTTGATAACGAGTATTATTTCAAGCGTGATTTCGGACTTTACGGCTATTATGACGATGCGGAAAGATATGCTTTCTTCTCCCGTGCCGTTCTTGAAATGCTCAAGGTCATCGACTTCAAGCCGCAGATAATAAATTCTAACGACTGGCAGTGCGCCCTTATACCTGTATACTACAGCATTTTCTACAGAAACGATGAAAAGCTGTGGGGCATAAAGAATGTATTTACTATACACAACATTCAGTACCAGGGCAGATACGGTATGGAGATACTTGAGGACGTTCTGGGTATACCCAAGCACTTCGCTTCTCTTATGGAATATGACAGGGATATAAACCTTATGAAAGCTGCCATTGAGGTTGCAGACAAGGTCACAACGGTATCTCCGACATATTCGAAGGAAATACTCGACCCGTGGTTCTCGCACGGTCTTGACAGGGCGCTTTCGGACAAGCAGTACAAGACCTGCGGTTTCCTGAACGGCATAGACACGGATATGTACAACCCTGCTACAGATCCTTCCATCCCTGCAAACTTCACGGTTTCGAAGAAGGCGGGCAAGAAGGTATGCACGCAGAAGCTGCTTGAAGAAGTAGGACTTCCCCAGGGTGACGAGCCGGTTCTCGGTATGGTATCAAGACTTGTTGAGCATAAGGGCTTCGATCTTGTAAAGTGTGTGTTTGATGATATAATAAATCTCGGCTACAAGGTAGTTATATTAGGCTCGGGCGAGGCTCAGTACGAGCAGTTCTTCCACGAGATGCGCTGGAAATATCCCGACAGAGTGGCATTTACCTGCGGATATATCCCCGACCTTGCAAAGAAAATCTATGCCGGAGCAAATATGTTCCTTATGCCCAGTAAGAGCGAACCGTGCGGACTTGCACAGATGATCTCTCTGCGTTACGGCACTATCCCGATAGTACGCAAAACGGGCGGCCTTGCAGACAGCATAGTTGACTGCGGAGATGAGAACGGTACAGGATACACCTTCCAGTCGTACAATGCTCACGATATGCTCTATGCAATAAAGAGAGCGAAGGATTGCTACTGGAACAAGACAGAGTGGAACAAGCTGGTTACCAGAGCTATGAAGGCGGACTTCAGCTGGAAGCAATCGGCTAAGCTGTATATCGGTCTTTACAAGGAGCTTGCCGGAGAGCAGTAAGCGATAAAAATCAATATGTACGGGCAGTCGCTTCTATGAAACGTCACTGCCCGTCATTCGTGTAAACGAAAAATTAAATGTGTTAAAAGAGAAAGAGGACAAAATGTTAATTGCGATAATCGCTCTTGTGATAGGCACTGCACTGTATGTTATGAGTATGGTCGGCGTGAACATCAATGCAAATGTTATATGCTCGCTCGGCGTGCTGATAGTGGGATTCGCTATGCTGATAAAAGGTGCGGATCTGTTTGTTGAGGGCGCGTCAAAAATTGCGGCTAAATTTAAGATTCCACAGATAGTAATAGGTCTTACGATAGTGGCGATGGGTACTTCTGCGCCTGAGGCGGCTATCAGTATAAGTGCGGCGTTTCAGGATGCGGCGGCTATTTCGATAGGTAACGTGGTGGGCAGTAATATTATGAACATACTGCTGATACTCGGCGTCAGCGCACTGATAACAAACCTGAAGATAAAGCCGAACACGCTTAAATTCGAGATACCGTTTGTTGTGATCATAACCGCTGTATTACTGCTGCTCGGCTGGATAGGCGGAGGACTTGACAAGATAGACGGCGTGATTATGCTGGTGCTTTTTGCGGCGTTCTTAGGCTATCTGTTCTACCTTTACAAGAAGGGTGACGACAGCTCGGCAGATGAAGTGCCACAGCTTACCGAGAAGGACAAGATACCCGTACTGATACTTATCACTCTTATAGGGCTTGTGAGCATCGTACTCGGAAGCGACCTTACGGTTGCGTCCGCAAAGAGCATAGCACAGGTAATAGGAGTGGACGACAGGACTATCTCGCTGACCGTTGTTGCATTCGGCACATCGCTGCCGGAGCTTATAACCTGCATTGCGGCTTCGCTCAAGAAGAAATCCGATATTGCAATAGGCAATATAATCGGCAGTAATATTTTCAATATCTTGTTCGTTGTAGGTCTGGCATCAATATGCTCGCCGAGCGTGCTGACCTTCGGCGAGGCATTTATCATTGATACGATAGTTGCGATAGCTACCGCTGTACTGCTGGGTCTGCTCGTTTTACGCAAAAAGGAGCTTACAAGAGCGGGCGGTATAATTATGCTCGTTGCTTACGCAGGATATTTTGCGTATCTGTTTATTAATCCGTTAGGGCTTGCGTGACAGGAGAAAATATGGTATTTGAAAAAATAAAAAAAGCTGACCGTGAAGAATATCTCGCTATGGAGCATGATTTCTATCATTCTCCCGCCGTGCTTCACCCTATACCCGATGAAAACCACGAGCGCACCTTCAATGTGCTGATGGAGGGTTCGCCGTATGCGGTGTGCTTTATGTTCCGCAGTGACGATAAAAAAGAGGTTTACGGCTTTGCTCTGCTTGCACTTACATATTCAAACGAGGCGGGCGGTATTGTGGTGTGGCTTGAGGAGATATATGTAAAGCCGGAGCATCGCTGTAAGGGCATAACCGGAGAGTTTTTTAAATTCATCGAAAAGGAATATGCCGATGTTGCCAGAATGCGGCTCGAAACGGAGCCTGACAACGAAAGAGCGGTAAGGCTGTACGAAAGAAACGGATTCACAAAACTCGGCTATTCGCAGATGTATAAAGATAATTAACTTAAAAACCGTGTAAACGGTGTGAAAACGCAAAATTCGTTGTTATATATCCACAAAAAAGTTTTTAAAGTTTGGATTAACTAATGGTTGATTGAAAGCCCTGAATTTGATATAATGTAAAGGTGTTAAGCGGTTTATAATGCCGTATCGGAGGTACATTATATGAAGAAAACGACCAAAAAGATTTCAGCGGCCGCTCTTGCGCTTGTAATGGGTGCGACGGCGTTTACGGGTTGCTCGGGAAGTGCAAATTCCACACCCGGCGGAACGGACAGCGCCGCATCAACAAGCGGCGGAGCAGCTACCGGCAGTCAGAAGATAATGTCTTCTAACGAAAATGTAAAGAGTGCCGTAGACAACGTTTCTGTAGGAGAAGACTACAAGGACATTAAGGTTGATACGAAACTCAAGTTCATGGCGTGGTATGATATTCAGGAGGCATCGCCTGCGGTAGAGCTTTTCAAGACGCTTTACGGAACTCCTAAGAACAAGCCCGAGGGCTATGAAACAGTGGCTGACGAAAATGTTTTCGTAAATGTTAAGGTTTCCAACTACAATAACAGATACCTTGACCTTGCAAAGCTGGTTCAGTCGGATGAATCACCCGATACATTCCCTTTTGAAACATCCAACTACCCTTACGGAATTTATCAGAATCTTTTCCAGACAATTGACGGTGTTGTTGATACCAATACTGAGGATTGGGTCGATTATAAGTCGATCATAGACAAGTTCAACTGGGGCGGTAAGGTTTATACACCTATTGTTGACGTAAACCCTGCAACTCTGCTTTGGTACAGAAAGTCCATCATTGAAGAAAACGGTTTTGACGACCCTTGGGAGCTGTTTGAAAAGGGCGAGTGGACATGGTCGAAGTGCATCGAAATGGCGAGAAAGTTCACAGATCCCGACAATGCAAAGTATGCGTTTGACGGTTACGGCCTTGACCACGCATTTATTGCTACAACAGGTAAGCCCCTTATCGGTCTTGAGAGCGGTAAGCTGGTAAGCAACCTCTATGATGCAAACATCGAAAAGTGCATGGATATGCTCCGTACATTCGATGATACTCAGGAACAGCTCCGTTACCCCAGAGAGATAGAAAACAGCTGGACACCCAGCTATAATGAATGGGCTGACGGCAATACGCTCTTCTTTGAGGACGGCACATGGAGATATGAAGAAACCTGGAGAAAGTTCAAGAAGAAAAACAAGTGGGAAGATGATGAGATAAACTTTGTACCCTTCCCCCAGATGGACGGTGCGGATACATATTATCACGAAATGAAGCAGGACGCTTATATGTTCGTTTCAGGTTCAAAGAATACTGACGGCTATAAGGCGTGGATATACGCTAACCTGTTATCATCTAAGGATGAGGAAGTAAAGAAGGCAGGAAGACAGCAGTCTATTGATGAGTTCGACTGGAATGAAACACTTCTTGACAGACTCGATAAGCTGAAGGATCCTGCTACATTTGAATCGGTATTTGAGTTCAAGAACGGTATAGGCCCTGATATAGCAGACTCTACAACCGGTGAAAACGCAGTGGGACATCTTACATCAGATGTTATAATGGGCGGTAATTCGTTCACTACAGTCCGTGATGAAAACAAGGGTGTAATTGAAGCAAGAATCAAGGAGCTTAACGCTACTGTTTCCTAAACCGAAAAATCAATACAGATATAATGCCGACGGCAAAAGCCGTCGGCATTTCAGCTAGTAGAAAAAGTATGTTTTTTTAAAAAAAGTGCTTGTTCTCAATCCCTATCCCCAAACCCCTTTCCCCGGGAAAGGGGCTATATTACTGGGGCTACCGCCCCTAGACCCCGTCGGGGGCTACGCCCCTGCGACCCCATTTATATAATCAAGAGGTTTATCGATAGTCTATAATGCCGACGGCAAAAGCCGTCGGCATTTTTATATATCAGAATACGCTTGCCGGCGTTATCTGCTGACGGGTGATATACAGCTCGATAAGGCGTTTAAGCACGACACATTCGGAATAAATATCGTCCTCGCCGTTTTCGGCAAATACTTTTATTCTGGCGAGGCTCATAGCTATTTCGTTGTCGCATTCGGTATCCTCTACAAAGATGGTATGCTGTGACATTTTCCGCCAAAGCTGTTCGGCAAGGTCTGCCTTTTCTATGGCTTTTGCGGCGTCATTTTTGTCAACTGCCTGTGTAATCTCATCGGCGGCAAGGTAGATCCTTCTTGCACAAGTGTCTGAATAATTGTAGCCGTAAAGGGCAAAAGCCACCATAGCTATGACTATTGCCGCACAGGCGGTAATTCGACCCATTTATTTATCCTCCGCTTTACATATCGGCTTTGTGCCGTATTTGTCATTGCTTTTAAGCACTGTATAAATGCCTTTGTCGGTGCTGTCTGTGAGCAGGAAAATATCCTTTATATCGAGCTTCATACTTTTTATTATTTCACGCAGTTTTGCTTCATCGCCGTTCCAGCGGCGAAGCCCGGGATAGTTTATTTCGCCGTCCTTTATAAGCAGGCAGGGCGGATCGCAGTTTGTCACCTGAATCCCGACGTCGCCGTTTTCAACGTTGCGATAACGGCTTTTCTGATAGAAGTTTATTTTGCCGGTGGTTTCTACTATTGCGTACTGCACCTGTGAAATATCGAATATCATACATTCACGCATTGCTTCCATAAGCTCGTCAACGCTGTAGCGAAGGTGCTTCATAACCTTGCGGTCGATTATGCCGTCGGTAATGATTATCTGAGGTGTGCCTGTCACAAGGCGGCGGAAGCGTGAATTCTTGAGCATAATAAAAGACATGAAAACGTCCATGCAGACTATCATCAGTATAGGGATAACTCCGTATATCATCGGGACGGTCGAATCCTCGAGCGACAACGTGGCGATATTGGATATAAGTATTGTCGTTACAAGCTCGGAGGGCTGTAACTGAGCAAGCTGTTTTTTGCCCATTAGACGCAGGGCAAATACTATAAGGATATACAAAAGCACGGAACGGATAATTATTATCAGCATATTTTCCTCCATTGACGGAAAAGATAAGTTACAGATCGGCTACACAGCTATTATCTGCTGATTATCTTTCAATATGCGAGGAACTTAAATGAGCAATTCAAAAAAACTGCCTGATTTATCCGAAAAATCGGTAGAGAGCATAAACAGCGGTGACACCAAGCTCGCCGCAAATCTTAATATCAACTGTTCTGAGGTAAGAAGGCTGATGAACAACAGCTCGGATCTTATAATCAAGTATTTTTCGTCCGACGGTCACAGGATGGCGGTTATCACCTGCGAGGGTATGATAGGAAAGGCGGAGCTGGCAAATCTGATTTTCCGTCCGCTTGTATCCGCACCGCCGAAAATACAGGACGATAACGAATTTTTTACAAAGGTCTGCTCGGATATGCCGATTGCCGAAGAACAAAAGCAGGTGTACGATTATGACTCGCTGTGCCTTTATATAATGTCGGGGTTCGCCGTGCTTTTGTGCGACGGGGCAGGGTTTGGCATAGCGATAGGCATACAGGGCTTTGCACACCGAAGCATAGACGAGCCTTCAACGCACATAAATCTGAGAGCGTCAAGAGAGGGCTTTATCGAGGTGGTAAGAACCAACGTTGCTATGGTAAGGCGGAGAATGAAATCCCCGACGCTGAAAACGATAATGATGACCGTAGGAGAACGGAGCAAGACCGATGTTTCGGTTTGCTATCTTACCGACAAGGCGGATATGAATATCGTAAACGCCGTGACGGATAAGCTGAAGAACATTCCGCTTAATACTATTGCAAGCGGTGAGTATTTACAGAGCTTTCTTGAAGATGATGATTCTGTCCTTTTCTCACAGATATATACAACCGAACGTCCCGATGTATTTGTATCGAAGCTGTACGAGGGCAGAGTGGGAATAATAGTGGACGGAACGCCTTTTGCGCTTGTTCTTCCGTGTCTGTTTGCGGAGAACTTTGTAACGATGGACGATTATACGCACAAGCCGTACTTTTCGGCATTTCTTCGTATCATACGTTTCTTTGCGTTTATTGCAGGGGCTGTTCTGCCGGGTCTTTATGTCGCACTGTGCAACTTCCATCCGGAAATGTTCCGCTCGGCGCTCTTGCTGAATATTTATTCATCGGAGCAGACTACCGCCTATCCCGTATTCGGAGAGTGTCTTATAATGTATATCCTGTATGAGATAATGAGGGAGGCGGGGCTGAGACTGCCGCAGAGCATAGGTCACGCAGTAAGCATAGTCGGTGGTCTTGTGATAGGAGAGATCTCGGTATCGGCAGGTCTTATGAGCGCACCTGTGGTGCTTATCATAGCGGCAACCGGACTATGCTCGTTTGCCGTACCGGATCTATACGACAGCTGTATGATACTGAGGCTGGTATTTATAGTCGCAGGAGGCACGTTTGGCTTGTTCGGAATCACAGCCGTCGGGGTCGTTATATTTTTCAGAATGTGTTCAAAAAACACATACGGAGTGCCGTATACCGCACCGTTTGCGCCTGTGACGCTGAAAAGCATTATCCGTGATACGTTTCGCAGGGAAAGCTGGAAGAAGCTGTCCGATACGGATATGACGGTACAGCAGTTATCGGGCAAGGCTAAGAGCGGTCACGGCGCAGAAAGGACGGGAGGCAATGAGCAGGATAAGTAACAGACAGCTTGTTATCACGTTTCTTGCCTGCAGGCTGTCGGCGGAAATGATGACTTTGCCTGCCGGAACCGTATTATACGGACCGGATCGCTTCACGGCGATACTTCTTGCAAAGATTATTGCGGCACTGCTCTATATCCCTCTTATCCTTGTGACACTGAGGTTCAAGGGTGACAGCCCTATAACCTGTGCTTTCAGAAGAAACAAGGTCTTCGGGGCAGCTGTGGGGGTTATTCTGGCTGTTACCCTGACGGCAGCCGCCGTGCAGACGGTCATAAGCATAGAGCATTATATAACCGATACGCTGCTCAATAACATTCTTACAATATCGGGTATTGCTGTGCTTGTCGCCGTGTCGGTATACGGTGCATTGAAGGGGCTTAGTGCGGTTACGAGAAGCTCTGTGTTTGCGGCGGCGGTATTCGGTCTGTTGATTTTTCTTATCGGAGTCACTATGTGGGATAAGGTCAATCCGGATTTCATATATCCCGCCTTTATTGAGGACGGGCGGTATTTTGCAAAATGTACACTTTCCGAGATAAGTATGAACAGCGAAATTCTGATTTTTGCGGTGATAACCGATGAAATACGCAGTAAACCGCATAAAACGGTGCTTTATTATCTGCCGCTATTACTTGTGATACTGGAATTTCTTAATCTGCTCTACAACCTTATATTAGGTCCTTATATGAGTAAAATCGAATACCCTCTGTATATTATCGCAGCTTTATCCGATATTGTAATATTCCGCAGGCTTGACGGAATAGATGCTATAGTGTGGCTGATGTGCGGAATTATTAAAACGGCGCTTATTATATATTGCGTAGGGCGGATATATTCTGTGTGCAGTAAGAGGCCCGACACGAAAAAGGCAGTTGTGGTATACGGAGCGTTTATATTTATGCTGTGCATGGTGCTTGGCAGTGACAGAACGGTATACGAGCATTTCAGGAGCGTTATGTCGGGCGGAATACACATATTGCTCGGCGGTGTTGCAGTTCCGCTGACGGTGCTTGTTGCAGGCAGGAAAAAGCAGAGCGGAGGAGAAAAGAAATGAGAATGATAAGAGCGGTTGCTATAATGCTTGCGCTGACTGTGACAATAACCCTTGTCGGCTGTGTCAGCTATGTTGACCTGTCAGACAGGGCAATAGTGCAGGCGATAGGGATTGACTATCTTCCTGACAAAAAGGTATATCGTATAAGTATGCAGTATTTCAATCAATCGAGCGAGGGCGGACAGAATCAGATAGACAAGACGCAGGATAATGTGCTGAAAAGTGTAGGGGAGGGCGAAAGCATATTTGAGGCGGCGAAAAACGCTTCGATGCTGACGGGAAAGGATCTTCTGCTGAGCGAAAACAGGCTGATAATCATCGGAAAAGAACTGAGGAAGTATAAGCTGTGCGACACGCTTGAATTCTTCGTTGGCAATTACCATTCGCATCCGCAGGCATATGTTGCCGCCGCAGAGGATACGGCAGAGGAACTGCTCGATATACGCTTCAAGGAAGGCTCGACTTCTTCGCAGAGATTGGCGAACCTTATACACAACGCATCGGTCGAGAGCAGGAACGAAAGCACATATCCCTACCAGGTGATGACTATGCTATGCACATCTACGGAAAGTGCATTTCTTCCGCTGCTCACAACGGCAACACTAAAGACAGATGTAACTATTCCGAAGGAAACAGGAGGCGGTAAGGGCAACGGAGGCGGAGAAGAACAGAGCGAGGACGGAGAAAAGACGATAATACTTGACGGCGGAGTGGTTTTCAAGGGCGGCAAAGAGCTTTGCAGAGTTGACGATGACGGGGCAACGGCTATATTCTTTATGAATGATACGCCTTCGGAATATTCGTTTACCGTGCCTTTGGAACATAATGCAATGCCGAGTGTTACGCTTATTGGGGTTACAAGGAGTATAAAAGCTACAGAATATAACGGAAGGGTGAAATTCGATGTGACATTCAGCGCATCGGGAAAGATAGGGTCGAAGGGCGGAATGAAGGAAGATGATAAAAAAGCCGCCGAAAAGGTAGCCGAGCCTGCCGAAAGGGAGCTGAAGCGGAAAATAGAAAGCTCGGTGATACCGATTGCAGAAAAAGGCTGTGATGTGTTCGGGCTTGAAAATACGCTGAGAAGATGCTGTAACAGATTTTACAGAGAGAATAAGGACAGGGTAGGGGAAATAATAGCGGAAAGTGAAATTGAGGTCAATGTGAATATTGATATTTTTTCGCAGGGAATAGGCGGTGCGTGACGGGTGACAGAAAAGCTCTTCATCTTACAGAAAATAGTCTTTGTTTGATATACTTCTGTTATATCTTTTAGTATTTATCTATGATAGCAAGCTACCGATAGTTCTTTTTGTCGGATAGCACTTCTCGGGCTCGCTATTCGAGTGGGTACACTTGTCAATATGAACGAGGGAAAGAACCAAAGAGACTAGGGCAAGGGACTTGACAGCCCCTCTCCCT